>Ga0102592_1000213_pt1 | contig 136743 bp, 128 predicted proteins | sample AraplaCol_mMF_r2_FD_76861 | JGI IMG/M metagenome (GOLD analysis project Ga0102592, IMG submission 76861) | Arabidopsis root microbial communities from North Carolina, USA - plate scrape MF_Col_mMF_r2 (SPADES assembly) (version 2) | ecosystem: Host-associated > Plants > Roots > Endosphere...
CGCTGCTCGATTCCGGCCTGATTCGCCATGCGGGTCTCAGCGAAGTCTCGGTCGCCGATATCGAGGCGGCCTCCAAGGTCTTCAAGGTCGCGACGGTCCAGAACCGCTACAATCTCGTCGACCGCACTAGCGAAGATGTGCTCGACTATTGCGCCAAGCATAATATCGGCTTCATCCCGTGGTATCCGCTGGCAGCCGGCGATCTCGCCAAGCCCGGCTCGCTGCTCGATACGATTGCCAAAAAACACAATGCTGCCCCCAGCCAGATCGCGCTGGACTGGGTACTGAAGCGCAGCCCCGTGATGCTGCCGATCCCCGGCACGTCGAAGGTCAAACATCTCGAAGAAAACGTTGCGGCCGTGAACATTACTCTGTCCGACGACGAGTTCACCGCTCTCGACGCCGAAGGCAAGAAGCTCTTCAAGGCTGCCTGATTGGAATAGGACCGGCATTTGAACGGTCGCGATCTCAGTCGCGGCCGTTTTCGTTTTCCGCCTTGCGCCGCTGTTTCCCGGAGAGCGCCCAGAAAGACGCGCAGCATTGATGATGCGTGCCTTTCGCCAATAATAAAGGCAAGGGACAAGGGGAAGGGCGGCGGCATCTGGTCCTATCCGCCGCAATGTGCGGAATAATTTTGATCAGTTGATAAAAGATGCCGCAAAATGAGGCGCGTTCGTGACGCTAACTAAGCAAGCATTGCGCCCAATGCATTGCTGCATTGCGGTAATTTCGCTATTCTCCATCAAATGAATTGGGTATTAATAATCCCGAAGGCAGCGCACTCCTCCTCCCAGCGCTCCCTTTCATCGGACTGACAACACTCCTCCTCCCAGTTGTCAGTCAGGATCAAGAGCCCGACGCACCTCCTCCCGCGTCGGGCTCTTTTCTTTTCCGGATCAAATCTCGCCTAAAACCTTCGTGAAATTGACTCGGCTCGCGGGCTCGGACTATCTGGAAGCGCGCCGCAAGCGCATATCGGTGGCTTGGCGCGATGACGCCTGAACCTGCGGAGATGTCATGATCGGCGGATGCGGCGTTTCTCGCAAAGCCCTCGCAGCCCTGCTTGTCCTGTGTTTTGGTCTTGTTTCCTGCGGGCGGCCGATCGGCGTCATGCAGGCAGCCGGCACCGTTCCGCCGGGTACTTCGCGCGTCGACCTTCTGGTGGCAACCACGCGTGCTGCGGATGAAAATCCGGCGGTGCTCTTCTCCGGCGAGCGCGGCACCGGGTTGATGGTTGATGCCGTCGATGTCTCCATTCCGCCGGAAGCCAACCGCAAGGCTGGCCAAGTGCAATGGCCGCGTCGCCTGCCTGCCGATCCTCTCAAGGATTTCGTCACCGTCGCAGTTGACCCGCTCGATGGCGAGAAGGCGGGCGAGAACTGGTTGAGGACGCACATGCCGAAGAGCAAGCGCGTGCTCATCTTCGTGCATGGCTTCAACAATCGCTATGAGGATGCGGTCTATCGTTTTGCGCAGATCGTCCATGATTCGCATGCCGACGTTGCGCCCGTCGTTTTCACCTGGCCCTCGCGCGCCAGCATTTTCGACTACAATTACGACAAGGAAAGCACCAACTATTCGCGTGATGCGCTGGAAGAGTTGCTGCGGCGCACGGCCAACAATCCGGCTGTTGGCGATATCACCGTCATGGCCCACTCCATGGGCACATGGCTGACGGTGGAGGCGCTGCGTCAGATGGCGATCCGCGACGGCCGCGTCGCCTCCAAGATCAACAACATCATTCTTGCCTCGCCGGATCTCGATGTCGACGTGTTCGGTCGTCAGTTCCAGAGCCTCGGCAAGGACAGGCCACATTTCACCATCTTCGTATCCCAGGACGACCGGGCACTGGCGCTCTCGCGCCGCATCTCCGGCAATGTCGATCGTCTCGGCCAGATCGATCCCTCGGCCGAGCCTTATCGCAGCAAGTTGGAAGCGGCCGGTATCACCGTGCTTGACCTGACCAAGCTGAAGACCGGCGATCGCCTGAACCACGGCAAGTTTGCCGAAAGCCCTGAAGTGGTGAAGCTCATCGGCGACCGGCTGATTGCCGGTCAGACCATCACCGATTCCGAAGTCGGGCTCGGTGAGGCCGTCGGTGCAGTCGCCATGGGTGCTGCACAGACGGCCGGCAGCGCAGTCAGTCTCGCAGTCAGCACCCCGATTGCCATTTTCGATCCTCGCACTCGCCGCAACTATGACAGCCAGGTTCGCCGCCTCGGCCAGTCTATGAACAATACGGTGGGGTCGGTGGGCGATAGCGTCGGTGCCGGCCTGCCGGAAGATGCGCAGTAAAAAATCATAGGCATTCGCCTCGCGGTGATATATCACATCTCCGACGGCACCGACTCTGCCGTGCGGTGGACAAGATATGGCGAATGAAACGAATGAGACGGTGGCCGTCGTCGGCGCCGGTGTGATCGGTGCTTCGATTGCTTTCGAACTGCAGCGACGCGGCTTTCAAGTCACGTTGATCGACAAGGGCGAGCCGGGCAGAGGGACCTCTTACGGCAATATGGCGAGCATCGCGCTCGACTTCGCGGCCGGTTCCGGTCCCTCGACCTGGAAGAAGCTGCCGCGCTGGCTGATCGATCCGGAAGGTCCGGTCTGGCTGCGGCCAGGCTATGCGCCAAAAATCCTGCCCTGGTTCCTGCGGTTTCTCGCGGCCGGCCGTCCGGCACGTCTGAGAGAGATCGAGGATGCGGGCATGAGCCTCTCCAGGATCGCTCTCGGCGATATGACCGCCATGCTCAGTGCGATCGGCGCGCCCGACCTGATGACTGAAGAGGGCTGCCTTGCGATCTACGAGACCGAGGCCGAATTTGATGCGGACCGTGGCCACCTTGACCTGATGCGGCGCTACGGCATGGAATTCGAGGTGCTGAGCAACGGTGCGATCCAGTATTACGAGCCGACCCTCTCGCCGAAAATCGCCAAGGCCGTGCTGCTGCCGGACAACAAGTCGATCCGCGATCCCTATAAGCTGGTTGTAAAGCTTGCAGATGCGGCAAAGGCCGCCGGTGCCAACTTCGTGTCCGGGCAAGTGAAAACTGTCGAACGCAAGAGCGATGGCAGGACCGCCGTTCTTCTCGAAAACGGCAATCGCATCGAAGCCGACAAGGTCGTCCTGGCAGCCGGCGTCCACACGCGTTTCCTTGCCGAGGCCCTCGGTGAGCCGATCCCGCTCGAAACCGAACGTGGCTATCATACGCAGATCATGCAGCCCGGCATTTCCATGCGCTATTCGGTGATCTGGCCGCATCGCGCCTTCATGGTGACGCCGACCGCAGGCGGTATCCGTGTCGGCGGCAATGTCGAGCTGGCGGGGCTTACGGCCGCCCCCGATTTCCGCCGTCCGCGCGTGCTGGTGCGCCACGCGCAACGCATCCTTCCCGGTCTCAAGGTCCAGGACACCAGCGAATGGATGGGCCATCGCCCGGCATTGCCGGATACGATCCCGATCGTTTCGCCTTCGTCGAAAATGCCTGGCGTCTTTTATGCCACCGGCCACGGCCATCTCGGTCTGACCTATTCGGCAACGACGGCGCGGTTGATCGCGGATATGGTGGCAGGTGTCAAAACATCAGTTGATATCAAACCATTCCGCATCGACAGATACTAGCATTGGTCATGGCCGGAACCTTCGTCACCCGTAATAATATCCGCGTCGATGGCGCCATCACGCATCATATCTGATTGGGAGCTTGAGAGATGAGATGGAAGCGCACGATCCAGCTTCTGGATGTTCATGCCGAAGGTGAGATCGGCAAGGTCGCAATCGGTGGCGTGCCCAAAATTCCGGGCGAGACGGTCGCCGCCCAGCTTCACTGGCTGAACACCGACCCCAAGGGGCAGGAGCTTCGTCGTTTCCTCTGCCTCGAGCCGCGTGGTGCACCGATCGGCTCGGTCAACCTGTTGCTGCCGCCAAAGCATCCGGACGCGGATGCGGCCTTCATCATCCTGCAGCCTGATCAGGCGCATGCGAGCTCCGGCTCGAACTCCATCTGCGTGACGACCGCTCTCCTGGAATCCGGCATCGTCGAGATGAAGGAGCCCGAAACCATCGTCACACTGGAAACCGCAGCCGGTCTCGTCAAGGCGACCGCCACTTGCCGCGACGGTCGCTGCGAGAAGGTGAAACTGACGATGGTGCCGTCCTTCGTTCACGAACTGGATGTCGAGATCGACACGCCGCACTGGGGAACGATCAAGGCCGACATCTGTTATGGTGGCATCTTCTATGCGCTGGTCGATGTCGGCCAGATCAATTCGAAGATCGAAAAGGCCAATGCCGCAGCACTCGTCCAGGCCGGCATGGTGCTGAAGGATCTCATCAACCGGCAGATGCCCGTCGTCCATCCGGAAATTCCTGCAATCTCGGGCGTCGCCTACGTCATGTTTCGCGATATCGAGGCCGATGGCACGGTGCGCACCTGCACGACGATGTGGCCTGGACGTGCAGACCGTTCGCCCTGCGGCACCGGCAATTCGGCCAATCTGGCAACCCTTTACGCCCGCGGAAAAGCGAAAGTCGGCGACACATTCAAGTCGAAGTCGATCATCGGATCGGAATTCGAAGTCGGCCTCCAGGCGGTGACGGAGGTCGCCGGCAAGCCTGCCGTCATCCCGACGATCACTGGCCGCGGTTTCACCTTCGGCCTGTCGCAGGTCGCACTCGACCCCTTCGACCCGCATCCTCTCGGCTTTGCGCTGACGGATGTCTGGGGACCTTCGGCCGGCGAGATCTGATCTCGCGTCTCAGCTATCAATAGACGAAGGGATCGACTTCGGCCTTGACGGGTTCGTCGGCGGCCGTGGGATAGATCACGCCCTTGCGCAGGATGATATTGGCATAGAGCCGCGGCTCGCTAGTCTGGATGACCGCATGGGCCGCGCGCACGCGCCCATAGAAATCCTGCCCGATAAGTGGAACGACCTCCCGATCCGGCTCATGCCTGGCGCAGCAGGCGATCATTTCCTCATGAACGGGGTCGAGCTTGTCGCGTTCGGCCTTCACCGTTGAGCGGAAAATTGCTTCTGCCACGAAGTCGTCAATTGGCAGCACGCTCAAAACGGCATCAAGGACCGGAATGAGATGATGTCCGTCGAGCCGGATCAGCCGCCGCGCATGCTCGATACCCGGATAGTTGCCATCGACGATGGCAATTTCATCGCCATGGCCCATGCCGCGCAATGTCGCGAGCAGGTCCGGGCTCAAGAGCGGGTCAAGCCCTTTCAGCATTGTCGATCTCCTTGAAGAGTACATTCTGGTCAGTAAGATAGCGCGCAAAGATCGGCAGGCTGGCGCCGCCGATGGCCCGTGCCTGCGCGCCGACCAGGCCCTCCACGATGTCGGGCATGACAACGCCCTGCAGGTCGAGCTTTTCAGCTTCGTGGATCGTCGCGTAAACGATACGCCGGCGCACCCAGTCCGGAAAGCCGCCATCGATGACGGCGGCGCTGAAGTCGATGATGGAGGCGGCTGCCACGATCGCCTGTGCCAGCGCCTTGGCCGTATCCTGGATCCAGGTTTCCATTGGTTCGCCGAAATCCACCCAGTCGTCGGCCGAATACCAGAGCGGCTGCGGATCTATGCCGCGCTCGCGCAGCATGTTTTCCAGTACGAAGATGGAAGCGATTTCGAGGAGCTGCAGCGTTTCGCCATTCTTGCCGCGCACGGGCAGTGGGCCGATGGCGCCTGCTGTGCCGGTTTTGCCGGAAAAGATCGCCGAATTGAGCACGATCCCGCCGCCGATGAAGGAACCGATGAAGAAATAGACGAAATCCGGATAGGACGGACCAATGCCGAAGACCAGTTCGGCACCACAGGCGCTGGTGGCGTCGTTCTGCAGGAAGACCTGATAGGCGACCTGTTCGGCAATCTCTGCCTGCAGGTCGAAGTCGCGCCAGACTTCCATGGCACCCTCGGGCGCACCCACTTCGTCCGCCCAGTTCCAAAGCTCGAAAGGAGCCGCGATGCCGAGCCCGGCTATACGGCTGCGCTCGCGTTCGTCGAGCCTCCCTTCCAGCTCCCTGATCCCCTTGGTGACAAAGGACAGGATTTCGTGCGGCAGGGGGTAGGCGTAGATCCTGTGCAATTGCAGCCGGATATTGCCGACGAAATCCATCAGCACGAGGTCGGCACTTCGCCGGCCGATCTTCACGCCGAAGGAATAGACGGCGTCCGGATTGAGCCGCATCGGAATGGATGGCTGGCCGACGCGACCGCGGATCGGTTCGCCGCGCGAAAGCAGGCCTTCCTTCTCCAGCGCGCGCATGATGACGGAGACGGTTTGGGCCGAAAGCCCGCTGCGGCGTGCGATATCGGCCTTCGATAACGCGCCGTATAGGCGCACCAGCGACAGCACGAGCCGTTCGTTATAGGCGCGCACCCTGATCTGGTTCGCACCTCCCGACGGATTTAGAATTGGTGGTGGGGCCGGCATGGAATCCGGACCATCCAAGGACGACATTGGCCACTCCTCCCGTTTAACGGCCTATGCCCGATTTCTCGCCAGCATGCCACATCGAATTAATAATTCAATTGGATTTATTTATTGACAAGCGGTTTTCTTTCGCTCTTAATTGCCAGCGTCAACGGCACGGGACGGCTTTGGGAGGGGCTCATGTCACATTCCGCAAGTCTCGCCGTGCATGAATTCCGGTGCCGCCTTGGGGGCGGGCCGGCTAATCTGGGAGGAGTTCATGAAGAAATCAGTTCTCGCTTTCGGCGCGCTCGCGCTCGGCGTCGCCTTTTCCGCTCCGGCAATGGCGGCGGATGTTTCCGCATGCCTTATCACCAAGACCGACACCAACCCCTTCTTCGTGAAGATGAAGGAAGGTGCGACAGCCAAGGCCAAGGAACTCGGCGTCACGCTGAAGTCCTATGCCGGCAAGATCGACGGTGACAGCGAAAGCCAGGTCGCAGCGATCGAAAGCTGCATTGCCGATGGCGCAAAGGGCATTCTGATCGCCGCTTCGGACACCAAGGGCATCGTGCCCTCGGTCAAGAAGGCTCGCGACGCCGGCCTGCTGGTCATCGCACTCGACACGCCGCTTGAGCCGGCCGATGCCGCAGACGCTACGTTTGCAACCGACAACCTGCTCGCCGGCAAGCTGATCGGTCAGTGGGCCAAGGAAACGCTGGGCGACAAGGCAAAGGACGCCAAGGTCGGCTTCCTCGACCTGACGCCGTCGCAGCCGACTGTCGACGTCCTGCGCGACCAGGGCTTCATGATGGGCTTCGGCATCGACCCGAAGGACCCGAACAAGATCGGCGACGAAGACGACAAGCGCATCGTCGGCCACGACGTGACGAACGGCAACGAGGAAGGCGGCCGCAAGGCCATGGAAAACCTTCTCCAGAAGGACCCGAGCATCAACGTCATCCACACGATCAATGAGCCGGCTGCGGTCGGCGCCTATCAGGCCCTGAAGGCCGTCGGCATGGAGAAGAACGTACTGATCGTATCGGTCGACGGTGGTTGCCCGGGCGTGAAGTCGGTCAAGGAAGGCGTCATCGGTGCGACCTCGCAGCAATATCCGCTGATGATGGCATCGCTCGGCGTCGAGGCGATCAAGAAGTTCGCTGACGGCGGTGAAAAGCCGAAGCCGACCGAAGGCAAGTCCTTCTTCGACACCGGCGTTTCCCTCGTCACCGACAAGCCGGTTTCCGGCGTCAAGTCGATCGACACGAAGGAAGGCACGGACAAGTGCTGGGGCTAAGCCCTGCCTGAACTAAGTGTGAGAAGTGGCCGGGGCTTGATCCCCGGCCGTTTTGGGCGGACCATATGCCGTCGCCCGACAAACCGGCTGAACAAAGACCGGAAGACTATCGGCGACGGCTTTCGCGTGAGTTCGGCGCGCGGCTGCGAAGGAGGAACAATGACCGGAGCACAGGAATTTGAACGCGTCCTCGACGAAAGCGACAAGAGTGTTGCCTCGTTCGAGCACGAGAATGTCTCGCTGATCAAACGCGCGCAGCATTTTCTGCACTCGACACCGGCCGCCGTGCCGCTGATCGTGCTGATACTGTCGATCGTGATCTTCGGAATAACGATCGGCGGACGGTTCTTCTCGTCCTATACGCTAACGCTGATCCTGCAGCAGATCGCCATCGTCGGTATTCTCGGCGCCGGCCAGACGCTGGTTATCCTGACCGCCGGCATCGATCTTTCGATCGGCGTCATCATGGTCATCTCGGCCGTCATTATGGGCAATGTCGCCATCACCTATGGCATACCGACACCGATCGCGGTCGTAGCCGGCCTCGTCGTCGGTGGTCTCTGTGGATTGCTGAACGGTTTCCTCGTCGCCTTCATGAAGCTGCCGCCGTTCATCGTAACACTCGGCACCTGGAACATCGTCATGGCGACGAATTTCATCTATTCCGCCAATGAGACGATCCGCGATACCGATGTCGATGAACAGGCGCCGCTGCTCCATCTCTTCGCCACGAGCTTCAAGCTCGGCAGCGCGGTGCTGACCCTCGGCGTTATCGCCATGGTCCTGCTCGTCGTGCTGCTCTGGTATGTCCTCAATCACACCGCCTGGGGCCGGCATGTCTATGCCGTCGGCGATGATCCGGAAGCTGCCAAGCTCTCCGGCATCCAGACCAAGAAGGTGCTGCTGACCGTCTACACCATATCGGGTGTCATCGCTGCCTTCGCCGCCTGGGTTTCGATCGGCCGCAATGGCTCGATTTCCCCGTCCTCGGCCGTCACGGACTATAATCTGCAAGCGATCACCGCGACCGTCATCGGCGGCATCTCGCTCTTCGGCGGCCGAGGCTCCATTCTCGGCACGCTCTTCGGCACCATGATCGTCGGCGTCGTGTCCATGGGGCTCAACATGCTCGGTGCCGACCCACAATGGAAAGTCCTGCTGACAGGCGTGCTGATCATTGCCGCCGTCGCGATCGATCAATGGATCAGAAAGGTTTCGGTATAACCATGGCTGGCGAACCCATTCTGACTGCCCGAGGCCTCGTCAAGCGTTATGGACGCGTGACTGCGCTCGACAATGCCGATTTCGACCTCTATCCGGGCGAAATCCTCGCTGTCATCGGCGATAACGGCGCCGGCAAATCCTCGCTCATCAAGGCGATATCGGGCGCAATCACGCCGGATGACGGAGTGATCACCCTGGAAGGCCGGCAGGTACAGTTCAGATCGCCGATGGAAGCGCGGGAAGCGGGTATCGAAACCGTCTATCAGAACCTCGCCCTTTCGCCGGCGCTGTCGATTGCCGACAACATGTTCCTCGGCCGCGAGATCCGTAAGCCAGGTCCGCTGGGCTCGTGGTTCCGCATGCTCGACCGGCCGACGATGGAAAAGCAGGCACGCAACAAGCTGTCTGAACTCGGTCTGATGACCATCCAGAACATCAACCAGGCGGTGGAAACGCTCTCCGGCGGCCAGCGTCAAGGCGTCGCCGTTGCCCGTGCGGCGGCCTTTGGTTCCAAGGTCATCATCATGGACGAGCCGACTGCCGCCCTCGGCGTCAAGGAGAGCCGTCGCGTGCTGGAACTGATCCTCGACGTGCGCGCCCGTGGCATCCCGATCGTGCTCATCTCGCACAACATGCCGCATGTGTTCGAGGTCGCGGACCGCGTTCACATCCACCGTCTCGGACGCCGCCTGACGGTCATCAATCCGAAGGAATACACGATGTCCGATGCCGTCGCCTTCATGACCGGCGCCAAGGCAGCCCCTGCGGAGCCCGTTGCGGCATGAATGCGAGAATAGGCGAAATCGTCGGCGAGGTCCTGAACCGCGCCGGCGATTCCAGGCGCTTCCTGATTGCCATTGCGGGGCCACCCGGCGCCGGTAAATCCACCATGGCCGACAATATCGCCGACGCCTTGAAGGTCCTGGGCGAAAGCGCTGCCGTTTTGCCCATGGACGGCTTCCATATGGACAATGCTGTTCTCATTGAGCGCGGCCTGCTGGCTCGCAAGGGCATTCCGGAAACCTTCGATGTACGCGGCTTCCTCGATATTGTCAGAGCCGTGCGGCCCGCCGACCAGGAGGTCCTCGTTCCCGTCTTTGATCGTTCGCGCGAGCTTGCGATCGCGTCGGCCAGGCCGATCGATCCGCAGGACCGCTTCATCATCATCGAGGGCAACTATCTGCTCTTCACGCAGGGCAAATGGGCCGAGCTCGACGGCATCTTCGATTACACGATCATGCTTGCCCCGCCGATGGAAGTTCTGGAAGAGCGCCTCTGGGATCGCTGGCGCGGCTATAGACTGACCGAGGAGGAAGCGAGCGCCAAAGTCTACGGCAACGACCTGCCGAACGGCCGGCTCATTCTCGAAAATCGTCGGCCCGCCGACATCACATTGGAAATCGCGCTGGCCTGAGCAGTTGTTTCTGCACCGGTCTTGATGCTATCGAGGCGAAACCCGCATCGCTTCGGAGGCTCCCATGCAATCGATCACTATCCGCCGTCCTGACGACTGGCATCTGCATCTGCGCGACGGCGCCATGCTGGAAGGTGTGATCGGAGATACGAGCCGAACCTTCGCGCGCGCCATCATCATGCCGAACCTGGTCCCGCCGGTCGTCACGACCGCGGATGCGGCCGCTTATCGCCAGCGTATCATGAAGGCGCTTCCGGCCGGCCATCGCTTCCAGCCGCTGATGACGCTTTATCTCACCGAGCACACGAGCGCCGACGATGTGGAAGAGGGCAAGAAGAGCGGCCTCATCACCGCCGTAAAACTCTATCCGGCCGGCGCCACGACCAATTCGCACGGCGGCGTGCGCGATATGGAAAAGGCGATGCCGGTACTGGAGCGCATGGCGAAGATCGGCCTGCCGCTCTGCGTCCACGGCGAGGTGACGACGCCCGACGTCGATATTTTCGACCGCGAAGCCGTCTTCATCGAAACGGTGCTCGACCCGCTTCGCAAGCGCCTGCCGGAACTGAAGGTGACGATGGAACATGTCACGACATCAGATGGCATCGACTATATCAAGTCGGCCAGGGCCAATCTTGCCGGCTCCATTACCACCCATCACCTGATCATCAACCGCAACGCCATCCTCGTCGGCGGCATTCGCCCGCATTATTACTGCCTGCCCGTCGCGAAACGCGAAAATCACCGGCTGGCATTGAGGGTGGCGGCGACCAGCGGCGATGCCAGGTTCTTCCTCGGCACGGATTCCGCGCCGCATGTCGACCCGTTGAAGGAATGTGCTTGCGGCTGCGCGGGGATCTATACCTCGATCAACACGATGAGCTGCCTTGCCCATGTGTTCGAGCAGGATGGCGCGCTCGACAGGCTGGAGGCCTTTGCCTCCTTGAATGGTCCGGCCTGGTATGGGCTCGAGCCGAACGAGGAACGTATCACGCTGGAGCGGCAGGCCGATCCCGTGGTCTTCCCCGCCAGGATCGTAACCGGCGCCGGGCCGGTTACCGTCTTCGATCCGATGTTTGCATTACATTGGCAGATCAAAGCCTGAGAACCTGTACAGACTTAAATATTTTTCTTCTTATAGTTGCTGTCGAGCGTTGATTTTGTAACGCTCGGCTGCGAAACCTATGTTTTTTAACGGAATGCGTAAGACATTCGTCAGCAATGACGAGATAGATTTTTAAAAACGTTATCGGCGCGGCAAGAGCCGCGGAGATTTAAAGCATGATGCTTGACTATAATTCATTGCTGCTGGCGCTTGGCGTTTCAGCAACCTGCCTTGCCGTGACGCTCATGGGAAGCTGGCTCGCGCGCCGGGCTGAAACCTTTCTTCTCACCGGCGCATTCGGCCTCGTTCTCGTTGTCGCCGGCATCTTAGCCTATGCCCACTATGTGGAACAGCCTGAGCGCCTGCTTGGTGCGGGTTGTTTCGTGCTGTTTCATGCCGGTTTTGCCACGATCTGGGGCGCGGGCTATCAGTTCCGCACCGGTCGGCTCCCGAAATCGGGCATCGTCGTGCGTGCACTTGTCGCCATGGCCGCATCCATTCCGCCGATGATCGCCGGGCTGGATGGTCTGGCCTTCATGGCGGATAATCTCGCCATCGCCTTCCTGCTCTTCACCACCGCCCGGCAATATTGGCTTGACCGCGCAGAAGCACCTGCGCCGATATCAGGCATTACCGCCCTCTACACATTGACGGCGATTTCCTTCGTCCTCTGCGCCGCAGTCTTGATCTGGGACGGCAAGCTGGTGCTCGGGGCCGCACCCAGCAATTGGGCCGAAGACCTCAGTATCGCCGTGTGCATCGCCGGGATGACCGGCATCGGCGCCTTGTCGCTGGCACTGCATCAATGGCGGCTTGCCGCCCGTCACCGCATGGATGCGATCACCGATCCGCTGACCGGGTTGCTGAACCGCCGCGCTCTGTTCGACCAATATGGCGTCCGCTCCATGGATGCTTCGACCGCCGTCATCGTCTTCGACATCGATTATTTCAAATCGGTCAACGACCGCTACGGCCATGCGGCCGGTGATCACGTCCTGAAAGTCTTTGCCGGCGAACTCTCCGCCAATTGCCGCGGCGGCGATACGGCCGCCCGCCTCGGTGGTGAGGAATTCGCGCTGGTGCTGAAGGAAATCATGCCCGGCCGCGCCGAGCTTGCCGCCGAGCGCATTCGCAAGGCTTTCGAGGAGCGCGACATCTATATCGAGGACGAAGTGCTGAAATGCACTGTCAGCGTCGGCGTCGCGCCCGGACGTTCCGAGCCGCTGGATTTCGATGCCATGCTGAACGAGGCGGACAAGGCGCTCTATGCCGCAAAACGCGCCGGCCGCAACCGCGTCGAACTCGCCAGCCACCTTCATTCGGTGCCGACAGGTGTTGCGCGCTCGGCCTCTTGATCCGTCTCCCGACCTTTCGTAATGTGAGATCGGCCGGATGCAGCCAGCCGCCCCGCGATGCGCAAGCATAATGGTGAATGCGTCCAACTCCACCTTCACATCCTTGCTCTGGCAATCGATGGCGAACGGGTCAGCAGACGCGGGCACTGATCTTCCTGTTTGCCGCCAACGGAGAAGGATGAACCATGCGCGATTTTCGCGATGCCAAGCTTATGGCAAAAACCCTGCGGCAGGCGCTTGCCGACCGCGATATTTCCCTCACCCATAGCGAAACCCTGGAGATTGTCGCCAGACAATTCGGCCTCGACCAGTGGAATATTCTCTCGGCAAAGCTGGATGAGGCCGAAGGTGCGAAATCTGCTATCGGTATCGAACCACCTGTGCCGATCTTCCGCATCTTCTCGGTCGAGAAAGCCATGGAATTCTACTGCGGCTTCCTGGGTTTCACGCTCGACTGGGAGCATCGTTTCGGCGAAAACTCCCCGCTCTATTGCCAGGTCTCCCGCGAGAATATGCAGTTGCACCTGAGCGAACATTCCGGCGATGCCAGCCCAGGCGCGCGAGCCTTCGTACGGGTGAGGGATGTCCGAGCCTATCAGGCAGAACTCGCCGCCAAACGCTATCGTTATATGAACCCGGGTGTCGAAGAGGCGCCCTGGGGCCTCGAAATGGGCGTCATCGACCCCTTCAACAACCGCATCACCTTCTGCCAGCAGAGCTAAAGCATTCCAGCAAAGGTGTGCCGCGGTTCTGCGTCCGGAATTGCGCGGAAACAGCGAAGGGCGGAGGGCTATTCCCTCCGCCCTTTTCAAATGATCATGAGCACCCGCACGAAAGCGACCGAGGCCAACAGCGAGGCGATCGTGCGCACATGGTTCCACCACGTCCAGTCCCTGAGATAGGTCGTCCAGAGCTGCACCGCGTCTGGCCCGTTGCCGCTGACTTTCGCCAGCGCATCATTCATCGGCACGTTGAAGACGATGGTCGAGAGGAAGGACGCGATGACATAGAGTGCCGCGCCGGCCAGCATCATCGAAGAGGCGCCGCCGCGCCAGTTCACGAAGGCCAGCACTGCGATGACGACGCAGAGGATCGCCGTCGGCACGAAGAGCAGCATAAAAGGCGAGCGGACGATGGTCACGTTGATGGAATTCATCGCAGCAATGCCCTGCTCGGCAGGGATGCGCGAAAAGGCAGTCATGATGAAGGTGGAGAAAGCAAAGAAGATGCCGGCGACAAGGCCGCTGCCGATCGCAGCGGCAATAAGGGAAATGACGAGAACGATCTGCATGGTCAGGCGCTCCACAATCCGGTTGCCGCGGTCTCCCGCGCATATTGGCTGAAATCCTTTGCCGGTCGGCCGAGTATCTCTGTCACCCCACCCATCACCTCGGAATTGCGTCCATCGAGCACCTGTCCGAAGAGTTCTTTCAGAAGTGCCACGATCGGCGCCGGCATTCCCACAGCGGCAAGTCCGTACTTGAAATCCGCCATCGATACCTGTGCATATTCTATCGGACGGCCCGAGGCAGCCGCAATCTCGGCCACGGCTTCGCGGAAGCTCAGCGCGCGAGGACCGGTCAGCTCGTAGATCCTGTTGCGATGCCTGATATCGGTCAGCGCCGCCACTGCTGCATCGGCAATGTCTCCAGCGTCGATGAAGGGCTCCTTGATATCGCCAGCGGGCAGTTCCAGCCTGCCGGCAATGAGCGACTCTACGAAAGCGCCCTCGCTGAAATTCTGGCAGAACCACGAGGCGCGCAGGATCGTGTAGTCGATCCCGGCCGCCCGCAGCGCTTCCTCACTCCGCTGCGCCCCTTCTTCGCCACGGCCGGACAGCAGCACGATATGCTGCAGCCCGCACTCCCTTGCGAGTCTTGAAAGCGCCTCGATAGCCTCTGCAGCCCAGGAGACGGAAAGGTCCGGCTGGAAAGCGACATAGGCGCTCGTCGCACTCGTGAGTGCCTTGCGCCAGGTCGTGCGATCCTCCCAGTCGAAGGCCGGTACCGTGGAGCGGGATGCTTTGCGAACATCAAGTCCGAGCTCTTCCAGCCTGTTGGCAATGCGGCCGCCGGTTTTCCCCGATCCGCCGATCAGAACGATTTCGGAATTCTGCATATCGAAACTCCTCTTCGATTCAAAACAAGAGAAACTCTCTCATTTGCAAAATGAGATAAACTCTCTTATTTTCTTTGTCAACAGTCGAAGGAAGCGGAAGATGGCAGAAGAGGTGATCCCACGACGCAGGCGCCAGCAGGAGCCGACCGGCCAGCCGCGCCGTATCCCGAGCCAGCAGCGCGGCCGCGAACGCTTCGAAAGGATCTTGACGGTCGCCTCCGCGCTGATCGAAAAGAACGGCAGCGATGCACTGAAGATGAGTGAAATCGTTGAAAAGGCCGAGATTTCCTTCGGCGCCCTCTATCAATATTTCCCGGACAAGACCTCGATCATCCGCACACTTGCCGAGCGCTTCAATGAGCAGGGCCGGCAATGCGTGGCAGACGAACTGGCGAAGGTGACGGACGCGGACAATCTGCAGACAGCCCTCGGCGTCATCGCGGATGAATATTATGCCTTCTTCCGCCGCGAGCCTGTCATGCGCGATATCTGGCACGCGACCCATACGGACAAGCTTCTTCAGCAGGTCGATGCCGAAGATATGGAATTCCACGCGCAGGCCCTGTTCTCGGTGTTAAAACGACTATGGCCAAAGCGTGCCGAGCCGGAGCTTCTGGCCATTGCCCGACTGACCATGCAGCTCCTGGCGGCGGCTGTTCGCTACGCTGTTTCGCTGGATGAGAAAGAGGGCGCGCAGGCAATCGCGCTCTTCAGGAAGATGCAGGTTGCGGATATTGGCCGCCTGCTCGGCTGACGGCCGTCTTCCGTCTGGAAACCGACCGCTCTTGCTGCTATTGCCGCTGGAACGTCAGCCGAAGGAGAAGCCGCATGATCCAGACCACATTTCCTGACCGCGCCGTCATGGCAGAGCTGCTGGCAAAGATGCTCTGGGAGATCAAGGCTGTTCATTTCAATGCCGAGACGCCCTACAAATATGCTTCCGGCATCATGAGCCCGGTCTATATCGACTGCCGCAAGCTTCTCTCGTTCCCACGCGTCCGCTCGACGGTGATGGACTTTGCCGCCAGCACGCTGCTGCGCGATGCCGGCTTCGAACAGTTCGATTGCATCGCCGGCGGCGAAACCGCAGGCATTCCCTTTGCCGCACTGCTTGCCGATCGTCTCGGCCTGCCGATGATCTATGTCCGCAAGAAGCCGAAGGGCCACGGTCGCAATGCGCAGATCGAAGGCGACATGAAGGAAGGCGCCCGCGTTCTCATCATCGAGGATCTGACCACTGCCGGCGGCAGTATGTTCACCTTCATCGATGCCATAAGGGCCGCCGGCGGCATCGTCGATCACGGCATGGCGCTCTTCTTCTACGGCATCTTCCAGGAGGCGCATCAGCGCTTTGCCAATGGCAAGGTCCAGTTCCATCATATCGCCACCTGGCGTGAGGTTCTGGCGATCGCCAAAGAGCAGAAGCTCTTCGACGACAAGACGCTGCAGGAAGTCGAAGCCTTCCTCGATGCGCCGCTGGCCTGGTCGGCAAGGAATGGTGGCGTGAGTGAGCTTTCGCTCTAGCCTTTTGACAAAAGCTCGCTTAATCGATTGAGAAACGCGTAAGTCCTGTTGGGAGGAATTCGATGATTTTGTGCTGCGGCGAGGCCCTGATCGACATGCTGCCGAGGGATACGACCCTTGGCGAAAAGGGCTTTGCGCCCTATGCCGGCGGCGCGATCTTCAACACGGCGATTGCGCTTGGTCGTCTGGGCATCCCGACGGCCTTCTTCACCGGCATTGCCAATGACATGATGGGCGAAATCCTGCTCGATACGCTGAAGGCGAGCAATGTCGATTACAGCCCGTGCGCCATCACCTCGCGCCCTTCGACGATCGCCTTTGTCAAGCTCGTCAACGGTCAGGCAACCTATGCCTTCTACGACGAAGGCACCGCCGGCCGCATGATCACCACGGATGATCTGCCTGTTCTCGGCGATGATTGCGAAGCGCTGCATTTCGGCGCGATCAGCCTGATCCCGAGCCCCTGCGGCGAAACCTACGAATCGCTTCTCGATCGCGAAGCCGCAAAGCGCGTCATCTCGCTCGACCCGAACATCCGCCCTGGCTTCATCAAGGACAAGCCTGCGCACATGGCCCGCATCAAGCGCATGGCCGCCAAGTCCGACATCGTGAAATTCTCCGACGAGGATCTCGAGTGGTTCGGCCTGGACGGCGACCATGACGCACTGGCTGCTCACTGGCTGAACCACGGCGCCAAGCTCGTCGTCATCACCAAGGGTGCCGAAGGCGCAACCGGCTACACTAGCGCGCGCAAGGTCACCGTACCTAGCGAGCGCGTCACCGTCGTCGATACTGTCGGCGCCGGCGACACATTCGACGCCGGCGTCCTCGCCTCGCTAAAGATGGATAACCTGCTGACCAAGGCTCAGGTCGCCAACCTCGACGAACAGGCGCTCCGCAACGCTTTGGCGCTCGGCGCCAAGGCGGCTGCCGTCACCGTCTCCCGCGCCGGCGCCAATCCGCCCTGGGCAAAAGAGATTGGACTGTAAGACTTTCAGCCAGACCCCGCCGCTGCCTTGAAACTCAAGGCAATTCCTTCGCGTCTTTCGCGCGGGCGCGCGCCTGGCTTTCCTTCTTGATCGGCCGACCGACCGGACAGACTTCCTGCACGAAGCCGTTGAGTGTGTTGACGAGATTGTTCTCGATCAGGGAGTAATGGACGAACTGACCCTGCTTCTCTCGCCGGATCAAACCCGCCGTCTCAAGGACGGAAAGATGCTGCGAAACGGCCGGCTTGGACATGCTGAAGCGGTCGGCGATCTCGCCGGCGGTCAGGCCCGATGCCGAGAGATAGGCGAGTATCTTCCGACGTGGCGCACTGGAAAGTGCGTGGAATACCCGCTGAGCGGCGCTGACGGAACCGTCTTCCGCAGCGTCATCGAACATCTCTTCTTCCAAGTCCTGTCTCCGTGCCCGAGGCATCGCTGCATCGATCCATTAAACAATTAAGCAATTAATGCATTGCTTAATTGTTTCTCTTGCCGCAAAGTAATTAGGTAATTCCTTAAATAATGAATTGGCGGGCGGTGTTCAAGTGTTGAATGCGCCCGAAGGGAGGGAGTTTGCCATGAGCAGCATTTCCACCGGACGGATGATTGATGACAAAAGCGATCCAGTGAAGGGCAGGGTGGTCTGGATGCCCGCGAAGTCGATCTGGATTACCACGATGACCTTGATTGCGATTATTGGCGGACCGCTGACTTTCACCTGGAGTGCCTTTGCCGTCTTCATCCTGTTGACCGCGGTCACGATCTGCCTCGGTCATTCGGTCGGCATGCACCGGCTGCTGATCCACCGCTCGTTCAGCACCCATATCTGGATCGAACATTTTCTCGTCTATATTGGTACGCTGGTTGGCATGGCCGGCCCCTTCGGCATGATCTATGCGCACGATATTCGCGATTGGGCTCAGCGACAGCGAGAGTGCCATGACCTTTTTGCACACAGGCGGTCGTTTTTCATCGACGCCTTCTGGCAGATGCATTGTGCAGTGGTGCTGGATCATCCGCCGCATTTCGTCATCGGGGAGCGGGAGCGGCACGATCGCTTCTATCGCTTCGTGGAGGCGACGTGGATGGCACAGCAGATCCCCCTAGTCTTCATGCTCTTCATGCTCGGCGGATTGCCGTGGCTAGTCTGGGGCATTGCCGTGCGGATAGCGGTGTCGCTGACCGGACACTGGCTGGTCGGTCATTTTGCCCACCGGGATGGCCATCAGGGCTGGAGTATCGATGATGTCGCGGTGCAGGGGTATAACCTGCCGCATTTCGGGTTGGTGACCTTCGGCGAGAGTTTCCACGGCAACCATCACGCCTTTCCGGAATCCGCGCGGCTCGGCATCGAACCGGGCCAGCTGGATCTGGGTTGGTATTTCATTCGGATGCTGGAAGGGCTCGGTTTGGCCACGGCGATCAGGCTGCCCCATCTGATTGCGCCAAGACGAGGGTTGAAGCGCCTCAATGCATCCGGAACCGCCGGCGATCGTGCTGATACGCCCTGGGCGCGCGAAATCGGCCTCTGAGCCTATTCGATCCGGTCAAGAAAGGCCCGGACCTCGCGATTGAAGAGGTCCGGTTGCTGCAGCGGCGCGAAATGGCTGACACCGGGCAGCAGCACGAATTCAGCATCCGGGATCGTCCTTGCCAGATAATCGGCATGCTCGGGCTTGATGAATTCGTCATGTTCGCCGAGCGCGATGGAGACCGGCACCTTGATTCCGGCCAGTTGTTCGGCCGTATAATTCGGCTCCGTCGCCATCATCTTTGAAACATCGCCAACGAAAGCCTCGAACTGATCAGGCGTCGCAGATAGCGCCTGATAATCCTTCCTGTGACGGCTGAAGCAGCGATCGATAACGGGCGTCATCTTGAATTCCTTGGTGCCGCTGGGGTCCATGTTGCAGGCGAAGAAAAACACACCGCAGACCCGGTCCGGCTGCTGGTCGGCGAGGACTAGCGACGTGCAGGCGCCATCGCTCCAGCCGACGAGGGCCGCTTCCTCTATGCCGGCATGATCCATGACCGCCAGCGCATCTGATGCCATCAGGTGATAGCTATAGGGACGGTCGTCACGGGTGCTGCGGCCATGACCGCGGCTATCGATCACCACGACCCGGTGGCCGGCCTCAATAAGATCGGGAACCTGATAGCCCCAGTTGCCGCTATTGCCGAGCCCGCCATGCAGCAGGATGACAGCGGGGCCTGCGCCATAAGTCGCATACCAAATACGCGCGCCCTTGTTTTCGACGAAACCCTCATCAGTCGACGGCGGCAATGGTAGCGCACCCTCGGCTTCGAATTTCACCAGCTCGTCATCCGTTGCAGTCATCAGCTCCTCCACTGTCACTCTCTCTCTATAGACGACGAGATGCCCTGCAATTCGACAGGGTCAAATAAAAAAGCCCACCCGCATGGCGGATGGGCTTCGATAACAGCGTTCGCCGGGATTACTTGGCGAGCTTTGCCAGCGCAGCGACAAGACCCTGCGTCGAGGAATCGTGGCCGGCAGCGCTTTCCTTGCCTTCGACGACGGGCAACAAGCCGGTCGCCAGTTCCTTGCCGAGCTCCACGCCCCACTGGTCGAAGGAATTGATGCGGAAGAGCACGCCTTCGACGAAGACGCGGTGCTCGTAGAGCGCGATCAGGCGACCGAGCGCATAGGGCGTCAGCTTGTCATAGACGAAGGTGATCGACGGGCGATTGCCGGTAAAGACACGATGCGGGGCGATGAAATCGGCCTTCTTGTCGTCCATGCCCTTGTCGGTCAGCTGCTTCTTGGCTTCCGCGAAGGTGCGGCCCTTCATCAGCGCTTCCGACTGGGCGAGAACGTTGGACATCAAGAGCTGGTGCTGGTGGCGCAGCTCCGGCTCGAAGCCGTTCGCGGCGATCATGAATTCGGCCGGGATGATGCTCGTGCCCTGATGGATGAGCTGGTAGAAGGCGTGCTGGCCGTTGGTGCCGGGCTCACCCCAGGCAACAGGGCCGGAATTGCCCTCGACCGGCGTGCCGTCGATGGTGACACCCTTGCCGTTCGATTCCATATCGAGCTGCTGCAGATAGGCCGGAAAGCGCGACAGGCGCTGGTCGTAAGGCAGGATGGCGCGGGTCGGGTAACCCAGGACATTGCGGTGATAGAAACCGATAAGGCCGAGCAGAATTGGCAGGTTTTCGGTAATCGGCGCCTTGCGGAAATGATTGTCGATGGCATGCGCGCCATCGAGGAACTTGCCGAAATTCTCCGGACCGACGGCGATCATCAGCGGCAGGCCGATTGCCGACCAGATCGAGTAGCGGCCGCCGACCCAGTCCCAGAAGCCGAAGACGCGTTCACTTTCGATGCCGAAGGCCGAGACCTTGTCGAGTGCCGTCGAAACGGCGGCGAAGTGGTGCTGAACAGCAGCTTCACCCAGTGCGCCGGCGATGAACTTGCGCGCCGTCTGGGCGTTGGTCATCGTCTCGACGGTGGTGAAGGTCTTGGAGGCGACGATGAAGAGCGTCGTTTCCGGCTGCACCAGCTTCAGGATATCGGCAATATGGGCGCCGTCGATATTGGAAACGAAATGGGCGCGCGGGCCGTCATGGAAGGGGGCAAGCGCCAGCGTCGCCATGACCGGGCCGAGGTCCGAACCGCCGATGCCGATATTGATGACATCGGTGATCTTCTTGCCGGTCGCACCCTTCAGTGCGCCGGAGCGCACGCCGTCTGCGAACTTGCCCATGGCGGCGAGAACGGCATTGACGTCAGGCATGACGTCCTTGCCATCGACCAGCACGGGCGTGTTGGAGCGGTTGCGCAGCGCCGTGTGCAGAACCGCGCGGTTTTCGGTGAAGTTGATCGCCTTGCCGGAGAACATCTCCTCGCGCTTCTTTTCGACACCGCCTTCTTCGGCGAGCTTCACCAGAAGCTTGAGGATCTCGTCGTTGACGGCCGTCTTGGAAAAATCCATCAGCAGGTCGTCAAGCGATACGGAAAAGCGCGAAAAGCGCTGCGGATCGGCCGCGAATGCGGCGCGCAGATCGGTGGCCTTGGTGGCTGCCGCGGTGCTCTTCAATTGTTCGACGATGGCATTCATGGAAGGCTCCTTTGGAGGCGGAGAGGGCTGCGGAAACTATTCCCTTTCTCCTGGTCAAATCAAGTTCAGCCATCTGTCGAAATATGAAAAAAGCCACCCGCGACAAGCGGATGGCTCGCAATTTCAAGGGACGGACAAATTCAGCCGCGCAGGTCCTTGCGCAAAATCTTGCCGACGGGCGTCTTCGGCAACTCGGTGCGGAATTCGATGAAACGCGGTCGCTTGTAGTTGGTGAGATTGGCGGCGCAATGCGCCTTCACATCGGCCTCTGTCAGCCCAGGGTCCTTGCGTACAATGAAGAGCTTCACCGCCTCGCCGGAATGCACGTCCGGCACGCCGATGGCCGCCGCCTCCAGGATGCCGGGATGCATGGCCGCCACTTCCTCGATCTCGTTCGGGTAGACGTTGAAGCCGGAGACGAGGATCATGTCCTTCTTGCGATCGACGATCTTGGTATAGCCGCGCCCGTCCATGAAGCCCATGTCGCCGGTCCGGAAATAGCCGTCCGGCGTCATCACCTTCGCCGTTTCCTCCGGCTTGTTCCAATAGCCGGCCATGACCTGCGGCCCGCGGATGCAGATCTCGCCGATCTCGCCGAGCGACAGCGAATTGCCGTCCTCGTCTCTGATATCGAGCTCCGTCGAAGGAATGGGAAGGCCGATCGATCCTGTGAATTCAGGGGAATCGAAACGGTTGGCCGTCGCGACAGGCGATGTCTCGGATAGCCCGTAACCTTCCGTAATGTGCGAGCCGGTCACCTTCAGCCAGCGCTCCGCGACCGGTCTTTGCACTGCCATACCGCCGCCGAGCGACATGACGAGCGAGGAAAAATCGAGCTTGGCGAAGTCGGCATTGTTGAGCAGCGCGTTGAACAGCGTGTTGAGGCCTGGAAAAATATGGATGTTCGACTTCTGGAATTCCTTCACCAGTCCCGGAATGTCGCGCGGATTGGCGATCAGCACATTATGAGCGCCGAGCGACATGCCCATCAGCGAATTCACCGTCAGTGCGAAGATGTGATAGAGCGGCAGCGCGCAGAGGAAATTCAGGACATCAGGCTGCCTCTTCTTGTCGAAGGCGGATTTCAGCCAGAGTTGCAGCTGCAGCTTGTTGGCCAGCAGGTTCCGATGCGTCAGCACAGCGCCCTTCGCAATGCCTGTCGTCCCACCCGTATATTGCAGGAAGGCGATATCGCTGCCGGTGAGTGCGACGGGAGCAAGGGTCCTGTGCGCGCCTTCGGCCAGGACCTGCCTGAAACTCTTGTGTTGCGGGATGGACCAGGAGGGAACGAGCTTCTTTACCCGGCGAACGACGAAATTGACGATATGCCCCTTGGCCCCGAGCATTTCGCCCAGAGAGGTGACGACGACATGGCGCAGGTCCGTCTTGTTGATGACCTGTTCGACGGTGCGCGCGAAATTTTCCAGAACGAAGATTGCCTTGGCGCCGGAATCGTTGAGCTGGTGCTCAAGCTCGCGCGGCGTATAGAGCGGGTTGACGTTCACGACGACGAGCCCGGCGCGCAGGATGCCATAGACCGCGACGGGGTTCTGCAGCACATTCGGCATCATCACGGCAATACGATCGCCCTTTTGCAGACCCGCACCTTGCAGCCACGCAGCCACCTTGCGGGTCTGGGCCTCGAGTTCGCGGTAGGTCATCGTTTTGCCCATGCTGGAAAAAGCCTTGCGATCGGCAAAGCGGGCACAGTTTTTTTCCAGGAGGTCGGGAAGCGATGTGAATTCCAGTGGGGGAATCTCGGCCGGAACGATGTCCGGATAGGTGGCAAGCCATGGTTTTTCCGGTTTCTCACCGCTTGGGTGGACGGAAATGCTGTTCATTTTCTCTCTCCCATTCGGCCGCCGAAACCGGATTTGCGCCGGGATCGATCGGAAGATTCCTCCATCCTCCGTCAAGGCAGCTTATGCCATTGCTTGAACGGTTCAAGCAACTTGAGGCTACAATAACCTTGACGTAAACGTCAATATCGCAGCCGGTGCCTGCGAACATCATGTGGCCGGGAACTTTGAAGCATAGGGTACGTTTTGTCGGTGTGGATGAACCACGAGGAAACGATAAAGGAGGTGCACAATGCTCAATCAGGATACCGACGCCACTCGCCGCGACCCGAATGTGAAGGATACGCCGACGCTGATCGCCAGTGACCGCGTTGAAGGCACCCGCGTCTATGGCGCCGATGGCAAGCATATCGGCTCCATCGAACGTCTCATCCTCGGGAAGCAGGATGGCCGCGTTGCCTACGCTGTCCTGAGCTTTGGCGGCTTCCTCGGCATCGGCCACGACCACTATCCGCTGCCCTGGGCAAAGCTGAGCTATGATACCCAGCTGGACGGCTACCGCATTGATCTCACCAAGGAGCAGATCGAAGGCGCGCCGAGCTACGCGGATGATGACGACACCTGGTACAACGATAATGGCCGCCGCGTGTATGATTATTACGGCGTGCCGCCCTACTGGATGTAACGTCGCCCGCGCAGATGAGCCGGTAGAGGCCCCGCGAGAGCGGGGCCTTTCAGTTTTTGTTCACAAGGTCATTGGCGGTCCGAAGCACCGTTCCAACAACGATTTGTTCGGCCGACAAGGACTTCTCGGTCGTTAAACGGAAGACGTGGCTTTCACCAGGCAGCAGCGTCACCAGCATCGAGTCGACCACAGCCGAGGGGTCGAGCCGGTCCGCCATCAGGCAGAGATCCTTCAGGAAATTCCGCGCCGTCACCGTGACATCGTAGCCGCCGGCCGATTTTGCCAGCGATATGCTGAGATCAGGTGCCGGAAGCTTCAGATCGATATCCTCGACGAAATAGTGGAAGGCGCGCTTGTCCAGCATCTGGACGACGATGACTTCCTCATCCGCTGTGCCGGCTTTTGCGATATCCGCAGGCAGAGGAAATTCCTTCGCTTCGAACCGGTCGCAGAGCAGCCGCCAGAATTCGAACTCCGCCAGGACGGTACCATCGAGCCGCATGCGCTTGCCGCTGATCTTCGAACGCCAGAACAAGGTTTGCTCGTTGACGGCCACTGCCGAAAGGCCTTCGCCGCGTGGCTGGATCGTCAGCAGGCGAGGGTGGAATGCCTGCTGCATCGCATACCAGAGCGGCTTGCGCCGGCCGGCGGAATCGAGTGCCGCCCAGGACGTCACCGGCCAGCAATCGTTGAATTGCCAGACGACCGCGCCCTTGCAGATGTCGCGATGCGAGCGCATGTGCTCGACGGCGAAGCGAATGGCGCGAGCCTGATTGAGCTGAGTGGCAAAATGCCAGTCATCCATCGTCTGCGGTACGGGCAGATGCCCGGCAAGCCCCTTGATCAGCTTGTCATTGCCCTGCGTCGCCTTTTGATGATGGAAGACGCCGCGCGATTCCGGCGTCAGCGGGTCGTCATGCACACTCTCCTGCAGCGTCGCCCAGTTCGGCGGGGCCTGCCAGCCGAATTCCGAGCAGAAGCGCGGGATGTAATTGCGATAGACCTCGTAACCGACGTCGTTCCACACGTCCCAGATATGCTTGCAGCCATGCCGGTCGTCATTCGGCTCGATATCCATGGAGCCCGAATAGGGGCTGCCGGGATAGTAGGGCCGGTCGGGATCGAGCTCCGCGCAGAGCTTCGGCAGGACATCGAGATAATAGCCGAGCCCCCAGCTGACGCCGTCCTTGATGATCGGCCTCCAGCCCCATTCGTCAAAACCCCAGATATTCTCGTTATTGCCGTTCCAGATGATGAGCGAAGCATGCGGCATCAGCCGCACGACATTGTCTCGCACCTCGGCGATCACCTCGTTGCGCAACGGCTCTTCCTCCGGATAAGAGGCGCAGGCAAAGAGGAAATCCTGCCAGACGAGCATGCCGGCCCGGTCGCAGGCCTCGTAGAATTCGTCCCGCTCGAAGATGCCGCCGCCCCAGACGCGCAGCAGATTGATATTGGCGGCCTTCGCCTCGTCGATCCGCGCCGCATAGCGCTCCGCCGTCACGCGGGACGGGAAACAATCGTCCGGAATCCAGTTGGCGCCGCAGGCAAAGATCGGCACGTCGTTGATGATGAAGGTGAAGGCAGAGCCATGTGCGTCCGGTGACGTATCGAGCCGCAGCGAGCGGAAGCCGATCTGCTTGTAATAGCTGTCGAGGATATCGCCGCTCTCGTCCTCCAGCCGGATCTCCAGCGGATAGAGTGGCTGCGCGCCGAGATGGTGCGGCCACCATAGCTGCGGCGAGGGCATGCGCACCTCGAACGAAACCTCATCCGCATCTGTGTCGATCGTGACCGTCTGCGTCACGCCCCCGATCTCGGCCGTCAGCTTGGCCAGTCTGGTCTCGCCATGTCTTGCCAGCCGCGCATGAACCTTGACCAGCCCATCGCCGCCGGCAAGCGTTGCCGAGATGCGGGTTTCGCCAAGCCGCACCCGATCCCAGCTCTCCAGCCGCACCGGCTTCCAGAGGCCAGCCGTCACAAGCGTCGGGCCCCAATCCCAGCCGAAATTGCAGGCCATCTTGCGCATCAGGTTGCCCGGCCCCGGATAGTTGTTTGGGCGGTAGCCGTAGTGCTTCTCCATTTCCGCACCATAGGCATAGGCGGAATGGAAGGTGACGCTGAGTTCGTTCGTGCCTGCCCTTAAGAGCGACGAAACATCGAAGCTATAGGTGCGGTGCATGTTGAAGGTGCGGCCGATCTCCTCGCCGTTCAGTTGGATCGTCGCGATCGTATCGATGCCGTCGAAGACCAGTTCCTGCATCTTGATGGCATCGGCCGCGGCTTCGAAATTGAGCTGGTAGACCCATTCCGTCTTGCCGATCCAGTCATTGGTGATCTCGTTGATATCGAGATAGGGATCGGGGATAAGCCGGTTTGTCAGCAGGTCGAGATGCACGCAGCCGGGCACCGTTGCCGGAATGGACGCCGGCAGACTGGTTCTTCCTGTATCGTTACAGGAAAGCGTCCAGCCGTTATGAAGGTCTCTCCTCCCAATCATGTCAGCCTCTTGTCTTTTATTGAAAACGGCCGTGGCGCTGAAGCACTTCGATCTTGTAGCCGTCGGGATCGGCGATGAAGAAGAACAGCCCGAAGAGTTTGCCGTCGCGGTTGAGTTCCACGAGCTTGCCGGGGTTGAGGCCGAGATCGGTCAGCCGCCTGTGCTCGACCTCCACTTCCTGAACGGAGACGGCGAGATGGCCGTAGGCATCGCCGAGATTGTAGGGCTCGATACGGCCCTTGTTGACCGTCAGTTCCAGCTCGAAACCGCTCTCGTCATTGCTCATGTAGATCAGCGTGAAAGTCTCGAAATCGACACGGTCGGCAATCTTGAGCCCGAAGACCTTGCTGTAGAATTCGACCGAGCGCGCCTCGTCCAGAACGCGGATCATGGAATGGATCATCTTGGCCAAGGCGGTCTCCCAATCGCTGATATCCAGAGCAATTCCAGCAAGAGCGTGCAGCGGTTATGCGTTCGGAATTGCGTAAAAACGAGCAGATAGAGCACTTTCGTGATTCGAAGAAAACGAACGTGCCCTAGGCAGCCTTGGTAGCCGTCCTCTCAAGCCGGACGCAAGCCCATTCTGCGCGTGATCGCGCCTTCGAGCATGCCGACGACATCATAGATCAGCACCGCCATCAGGCCGACGATCAGGCCGCCCTGCAGAATGAAGGCGGTATTGTCGGAAATCAGACCGGCAATGATCACTTCGCCGAGACCCTTTGCCGCAACCGTCGAGCCGATCGTCGCCGTGCCGATATTGATGACGGTTGCGACCTTCAGCCCCTCGAGGATCAGCGGAAGGGCGAGGGGCAGCTCGACCTGGAAGAGGCGCTGCGTCCCGTTCATGCCCATTCCGTCTGCTGCATCCAGTACCTGCGGTGACACTTGCTTGAGGCCGGCAACCGTATTCTCGAAGATCGGCAGCAACCCGTAGAGAAAGAGTGCGATCAGCGTCGGCGCAGCACCGAAGCCGGTAGCGGGAACGGCAAGCGCCAGCACCGCGACAGGCGGAAAGGTCTGGCCGGCGTTGGCGATGGCGCGTGACAAAGGCAAGAAGTCGGCGCCGCTTGGCCGGGTAACGAAAATACCGCCGAGAACGGCAAGCACCGCGCTGCCGATAATCGAAACGAAGACCAGCTCCAGATGGCCGAGCGCCAGTGAAGCGAGGCTGTTCTGCATATAGACCGGCGGCGCATTGTTGTTGGTCAGCGGCACCAGCATGAAGGAGAGCCACTCCGTCCTGAAGATTAGGATGAGCAGGATCACCAGCGCCAGCGCGCGAAACAGATTGGCGAGGAGAAACTTCATGCCTTGCGGCCCAGTTCGATGAGCCGCTCCATCGAAATCGAACCGACAGCCGTCTTGTCGGCATTCTGCACGGCTGCCTCATCCACGCCCTGCCAGATCATTTCGGCAAGCGCATCGCGAAGGCTGAGCGACTGCGCCAGCGAATAGGGCAGGCCCGGCTTGGCTGGCTCCATACTGTCCTTCAGCGGTGTCAGCGACATCAGCTTCAGCGCCCGGTCGGATGTGCCGGTCAATTGCTGCACGAAGGGGTCTGCAGGCTCTGTCAGGATCTTCTCCGGCGTCGAGCACTGCAGGAGTTTGCCGCCGCTCATCACGGCGATCTGGTTGCCGAGATGGAAGGCCTCGTCCATGTCATGCGTGACGAGAACGACAGTCGTGCCGAACTGTTTCTGGATCGCCAGCAGATCGTCCTGCGCCTTGCCGCGAATGACGGGATCGAGCGCGCCGAAGGGCTCGTCCATCAGCAGCAGTTCCGGTTCGGCCGCGAGCGCCCGGGCAACGCCGACGCGCTGCTGCTGGCCACCAGACAGCTGATGCGGATATTTCTCCGCGAAGACTGCCGGATCGAGATTGAAGAGGCCGAGCAGCTCTGTGACACGCTTGTCGGTGCGCGCCGCGTCCCAGCCGAGCAGTTGCGGCACGGTCGCGATATTCTGCGCCACCGTCCGGTGCGGAAAGAGGCCGTGTCCCTGGATCGCATAGCCGATCTTGCGGCGAAGCTCGGTCGCCGGCACGTCCATGATATTCTGCCCATTGACCAGAATCTCGCCTTCGGTGATGGGCACCAGCCGGTTGATCATCCGCATCAGCGTTGATTTGCCTGAACCGGATGTGCCGACGATGACGGTAATCGATCCCTTCTCGACGCTCATGGAGACATTGTCGACGACGGTGGCCGAGCCGTAGCGCTTGGTGACGTTCCTGATCTCGATCTTGCTCATGCAGCTGGCCCCTGGATGCTTTCGATGACCGCATCGAGGATGACGGCCGAGGAGAAGGCAAAGAAAACGGTCGGCACGGCGCCGAGAAGAACGAGATCCATGGCCGTCTGGCCAAGCCCCTGGAAGATGAAGATGCCGAAGCCGCCACCGCCGATCAGGGCGGCAATCGTCACCATGCCGATTGCCTGCACCAGCACGATACGGATGCCGGTGAGGATGACGGGGAAGGCAAGCGGCAGGTCGATTCCGGTGAGGATCTGTCGGCGCGTCAGCCCCATGCCGGCCGCCGCATCGCGCACCGAGGGATCGACGCCTTCGAGGCCGACGACCGTATTGGCGACGATCGGCAGCAGCGAATAGAGCACGAGCGCGATCAGCGCCGGCGCCGTGCCGATCCCGCGAATGCCGATTTCGGCCGCGAGCGGCACATGCGTCGCGAGATAGCCGAGTGGCAGCATCAATATGCCGAATAGCGCAAGGCTTGGAATGGTCTGGATGAGGCTCAGCGTTTGCAGCACGATGGCGCGCAGCTTGGGCACCCAGAAACAGAGGATGCCGAGCGGCAGTCCAAGCACGATCGCCACCGCAAGCGATCCGAAGGCCAGAACCAGATGGGAATAGGCCTCCGTCCAGAACTGTGCCGAGCGCGTGGAGAATTCCCGGAGGATCGACAGGCTATCGAGCAGGCCGGAGGAGAGGCAGAGGCCGAGAAGCGCCGTATAGGCGGCAAGCACAGCGACACGCGTCCAGGGCGTCAGCCGGATCTTCACTAGCGCGTCGGAGATGATGAGGCCGATCACCCCGAAGAGCACCCAGAAACTGCCACCTGGCGTCATGCGCGCCACCGTACTGCCGGGCGGGGTGGCAGCCGTTGCGGTGAGACCAATGGCGGCGATCAGCGCCGCAAGGCAGAGCGTGCCGAGGGCGAGCCGGATGAAAGCATTGCGCAGGAAGAGAGTTGCCAATGCTGTGGCAACCAGCAGCACCAGCAGGATGACGACGGAAGGTTGCGGAAGAAGTTGCGTCAAGAGCATCGGCTTGCCGGCGGCGATACGGTTTGCCTTCACATAGATGAAGGGCAGAAGCGCCGTTGCCAGAATGCCGCCTGCCACGAGTACCACGCCGAGCCGGTCCAGTTTGCGGACCGCTAAGGTTTCTTCCATCGATCCTACCCTGTGGGAGAAAGCCCCGCCCTGAACGGGCGGGGCGCATCAGCCAATTATTTCAGGAAGCCTTTTTCCTTCAGGTAGGCTTCGGCAACGGACTTCGCCGGTTCGCCATCGACCTGGATCTTGGCATTGAGCTTGCGCAACTCGTCTGCCGTCAGGCTCTGGAAGATCGGAGCAAGAATTTCTTGGATCTTCGGGTTTGCCTGCAGCACGGCCTCGCGGATGATCGGGGTCGGGGCATAGACCTGCTGCACGCTCTTGTCGTCTTCGAGAACCGTCAGCTCGGCAGCCTGGATAGCACCATCCGTACCGTAGACCATGGCGGTGTTGACGCCGTTGGTCTGGTCTGCCGCAGCCTTGATCGTGGCGGCCGTATCGCCACCCGAAAGCACGACTTCCTGATCCGGCTTCAGCGTGAAGCCGTAGGTGGTCTGGAAGGCGGGCAGGGCGCCGGCCGAATTCACGAATTCAGCCGAGGCTGCAAGCTTGGCGGCCCCGCCGCCCGAAACCCACTTGCCGAAATCGGACATGCTCTTGAGGTTGTTCGGGCCGGCAACATCGTTGCGCACGGCAAGCGCCCAGGTGTTGTTGGCCGGCGAAGGCGTCAGCCAGACGATCTTGTTGGCGTCGTAGTCGAGCTTCTTGGCTTCCTGGTAACCCTGCTCGAGGTTCTTCCAGGCTGCGTCATCGGCCTTGTTGAAGAAGAAGCCGGCATTGCCGGTATATTCCGGGTAGATGTCGATTTCGCCAGCGGTGATCGCCTTGCGCACGACGGGCGTTGCGCCGAGCGCGATGCGGTCCTGCGTCTTGATTCCGTTGGCCTCCAGCGCGAGCGCGATGACGTTGCCGAGCAGCGTGCCTTCGGTGTCGATCTTCGATGAAACGACGACGTCTGCGGCGTGGGCCGCGCCGGCCGCAAAGGCGGCAAGCGAAACGGCAAGTGCGAATTTCTTCAGCATGATTATCCCCTTGGTTGAACACCGTTAAACGTCGCGAAAGCCCCGGACGCGAAGCCTGCGCGCATAAAACCAGCCGGCATGGTCAGCCATCAGGCCATCATGCCGGAAATACGTGCGTCATGGAAATAGTGTGCATGCCCGAAAAATCGATGCCCGAAAATCGAAGCAGCCCCCTCCAGTATTCGCTCTCGCGGCGCGATTATGGCGGCGAATGCAGACCGTTGCGCGGAATTGCATTCCCTTTTCCAAGGCCGGCGCGATTTGTTTTTGTCCCCTTGCGTGTTTCCACCATGTTCCGGTGCTTTTGATCGGTTCTTTTCGCCGCCCGGATTTCTATGGGGGAACGATAGCCTGCACCTTCGCGAGCAGGGATATCTTTTTTCACGAACACGTCATATCCTCCGCCTTTTCAGTAGTTTCCGGAGAAAGCCTTGCATCTCGGCGCCCTCTTCATCGCAAGTCACGTTCTGTCTTCCGGCTCCATGCGCGAGACGGCGCGCCGCTTCAACGTCTCCGTCTCGACCGTGTCGGCAGCGATCGACAATCTGGAGACGGAGCTTGCCTTGAAGCTCGCCGAGCGTTCCTCGGGCGAACTGGTCATTCTGCTTGCCGGAGGCAGAGTTCTGGAGGGATTGGCGCCGATCCTTGCTGCAACAGGGCAGCTTGGAGACAGGCTCGGTCATCGTGAACCGGAAGCTTACGGACAATGGGCCGCCCGCATCCCAGTCAAGCTCGTCACCATGGAGCGTTATCTGGAGGTTGCCGATCAAGGCAGTATCAACAGGGCAGCACGCCGCCTTCGTCTTGGTCAGCCGCAGCTTTCCTTGCAGATCGCCAATCTTGAGAAATTCTTCGGAGACCGGCTCTTCGAACGTCAGGCACAAGGCTCTGCGCTGACGGAGGAGGGCCGCTTTGCTTATGCGGTCTTTTCGACCATCAGCCTTGCCTGGAACGAACTGAAATCCGCGGCCGACGAACGCTACCAGCGCACCGCCCGCTCGCTGCGCATCGGCGCCATCATCCCCACGGGCTCGGAAAGCTGGGTTGCACGTTGCCTGGGCAGCCTCGTCGCCGAGTGGAATACCGGCCGCAACAAGAATGCCTTATCGCTGGTCTCGATGACCGCGGACGATCTGCGCGAGGCGCTGAAATCCGGGCGCATCGATGTCGCGATCCTCGATTCCGTCTTCGGCCTGGAAAGCTTCCGTCATCGCGAATTGCTGCGCACCGACATGGTGGCGATCGCTCCGCTCGACAGCATGGGAGCAACTGCCACGGAGCTTGTCGCCAGTCATCCGATCTGCACGCCGAGCCCGCGCACCGGCATCGGCCATGCCGCCATGACATTCGGCTATGACCGTACCCTGCATCGCCGCCTACGCGACCGGGATATCACCGCGGCGGATTCGCTGCCTGTCATCGTCGATCTCGTCGCCAATCACGGCTACGTCTCCTTCCTCGGCCGCGTCAGCGCCATGCCGATCGCCGACCGAGTGCGCATCGTCGAACTCGCCGAGCCGATGCCCATGTCCTACCACGTGGCCTTCAATCATCGGAAAGCGGCCGCTGACGCTTGCGACCTGCTGATCGCGACTGCTGCAAAAATCGTCCCAAGACCTGTCGCGAAAGATGCCGCCTTCGCATAAATAAGCTGCGGCGGAAGAAGAGGGATTCGGACGATGACGGTTTTGCTGGAAGTATGCGTCGATAGCGCTCAAGGCCTTGCGGCGGCGATCGAGGGTGGTGCCGGCCGCATCGAACTCTGCTCGGCGCTGGAACTTGGCGGGCTGACGCCGCTGCCGAGCCTGATGCGAATTGCCGCCGAAGCACCGATCCCGGTCTATGCGATGATCCGCCCTCACGCCGGTCCCTTCATCTTCGATGCCACGGATGAGAAGGCGATGCTGGCCGATATCGATGCCGTCAGGGCCGCTGGCCTCGCCGGCGTCGTCATTGGCGCCAACCGCTCGGACGGCACGCTCGACATGCCGCTCATTCATCGCTTGAAGGCGCATGCCGCCGGCCTCGGCTCGACCCTGCATCGCGCTTTCGATCTCGTGCCGGACCCGGATGTGGCACTGGAGCAGGCGGTCGAACTCGGCTGCGAGCGCATCCTCACTTCAGGCTGTGTGCCGAAGGCGCTCGATGGACTGGAAACGCTGAAGCGCATCTCCGCCAAGTCAGCCGGTCGCATCTCGATCATGCCGGGCAGCGGCGTGCGCCCGACCAATGCCGTCGAAATCCTGCGGGCGACGGGTGCTCACGAAATCCACGGTTCCTGCAGCTCACCCGTTGCCAGTGCCGATCCGCGCGCCGTCTCCTTCGGCTTCGATGTGCCGACCTCGAACCGGACCGATGTCGCGGTCGTCAGGCAGATGCGCTCCGCGATCGATACGCTTTAACCAGCGACCTTGATGACGGCCTTGATGAGGCCGCTCTTCTCATGCGCCCAGCGGGCAAGGTCGCGCGGCGCGTCGGCAAGCGTCGTGCGATGCGTGATCAGCTTGTCGACCGGAACGAGGCCCTTGGCGATCGAATCCGCGACATGTTCGAAGTCGACGCGCGTTGCATTGCGGCTGCCGATGACCATCATCTCCCGCTTGTGAAACTCCGGGTCGGAGAAGCGGATATCGTCTTTCACGACACTGACGAGCACCAGCGCGCCGCCATGGGCGACAAAGCTGAAAGCCTTCTCTATCGACGGCCCGAAGCCTGTCGCGTCGAAGACGACATCAAAACCATCGCCGTCCGTCCTGGCTTTCACGGCATCTGTGGTCCCATCATTGGCGACGATGCCTGACGTGAAGCCGAAGCGCTCGGAGGCCATCTGCAGCCGTTCCGTGCTCGTATCGAGCAATGTCACATCATGACCGGCAATACGCGAGAAGATTGCCGCACCAAGGCCGATCGGGCCTGCGCCGATAACGAGGGAGCGGGAACCTTCCGCCGCCATGGAGCGGCGTACAGCATGCGCGCCGATTGCGAGGAATTCGACGGTCGCGGCAGCCTCCAGGCTGAGGCCCTTGGCGGCATAGAGATTGCCCGCAGGCACCACGATCTCCTCGCAGAAGGCGCCGTCGGTGTGAACTCCGAGAACCTTGATATTGGTGCAGCAGTTCGGCTTGCCCTGCCGGCAGGCGACACAGCTACCGCAGGAAAGGTAAGGATTGACGATCACAGGTGTGCCCGTCGCCATCGCCACGCCGTCGCCTGCTTCGAGCACGGTCGCCGAGATCTCGTGTCCCATTACGCGCGGATATTCGAGGAACGGGTGCTTGCCTTCGAAGATATGGTAATCCGTGCCGCAAATGCCGACATGGCTGACGGCGAGCCGTACCCAGCCGGGTGCTGGTTTTTCGGGGGAGGGGCGCTCGACGAGATCGAGGACGCCGGGTTCGCGGCAAAGGACGGCTTTCATGACGGTTCTCGCATTGCTGGAATGAAGAAAGCCGGCCCGAGGGCCGGCTTTGTTTTGTATTTCGCTCAGCCCGCCCGGCGCCGGCGAAGCTGATCGAAGTAGACGATGACGATGATCAGCAGGCCGGTGATGATGCGCTGCCAGAACGAGTTGACGTTCAGAAGGTTTGCGCCGTTGTTGATGGTCGCCAGAATGAACGCGCCGATCAGCGGACCATGCACGGAGCCGACGGCACCGAAGAGAGACGTGCCGCCGATGACGGAGGAAGCGATCGCCTGCAGTTCCCAGCCGTCGGCCTGTGTCGCGTTACCGATTGCGATACGCGAGGCGAGCAGCACGCCGACGAAGGCCGCAAACGAAGCCGAAAGGATATAGGCGAGGTAGATCATCCCCTTGACGTTGACGCCGGAAAGACGCGCCGCTTCTGCATTTGAACCGACGGCGAAGAGGTAGCGGCCCCAGCGGCTCAGATGCAGGAAGACGAAGGAGGGGATCGCGACCAGGATGACCATCCAGAACAGGCTTGGAACGCCAAGGAAATCGGCGCGGGCGAAATTGCTGAAGCCCTCGTCCGTGATGCTGATCGTCGAGCCGTTGGTGATCAAGAGCCCGATGCCGCGCAGCGACGTCAGCGTCGCAAGCGTGATGATGAAGGGCGGCAGGCCCATATGCACGATGCCGAAGCCATGGAAGGAGCCGATCGCGACACCGATAGCTAGCGTCAGCAAGATTGCCGCCCAGAGCGGCACACCCGCCTGTAAGAGCCAGGCGATGATGACGGTGCAGAAACCGACGATTGCGCCGACGGAAAGGTCGATGCCGGCGGTGATAATGACGAAGGTCTGGCCGAGCGCCAGGATCGCCGTCATCGCACCTTGGCGCAGCAGGTTGGAGATGTTGAGCGGCGTCCAGAAGCTCTCGGTGACGAAGCCGAGCACGACCCAGAGGAAGATCAGCAACCCGATCAGTGTCAGGCCGAACAGAATGTTCATCTTCCGGCGCGGCGGCGGCGCGACAATTTCGGTGGGGGTGACAGTCATGAATTTTCTCCCTCTTATTCTTTTGGCTCAGACGCCGATCGCTTCGCTGAGCACTTCTTCATGCGTCGCCGCGTGGAAATCATGGCTTGCAACGAGCTTGCCGCTGCGGAAGACGTGCAGCCGGTCGGCCAGTTCGTAGACCTCGGGCAGGTAGGAGGAGATCAGGATGATGCCTGCCCCCTCCTTCAGCAGCTTGGCGAAGAGCCGGTAGATTTCCGCCTTGGTACCGACGTCGACGCCGACAGTCGGCTCGTCGAAAATGAAAAGCCGGGCGCCGTGGCTCAGCCACTTGCCGATCACGATCTTCTGCTGATTGCCGCCCGACATGCTGGAGGCCGGAACACGCCGGCTCGGCGTCTTGATGCTGAGATCGCGGATCTGCTTGTCGGCATTCGTCGATTCGCGTGCGTGATTGATGACCGGGCCGTTGCTGAGGCGTCCGAATACCGGCAGGTTGATATTGAGGCCGATCGGCAGGTTGAGGCAAAGCCCCTGGTCGCGCCGGCTTTCGGGCGCCAGCGCAATACCGAGCTCCATCGCGGTGCGTTCGTTCTTGATGTCGACGCGCTTGCCCATCCAGTGGATTTCGCCCGCACTTGTCGGTTGGCGACCATAAAGCCCGAGCGCGAATTCGCTGCGCCCGGCGCCGATCAGGCCATACAGCCCGACGATCTGTCCTGCCTTGACGGAGAGCGTCACGTCCTCGAAGCCCGGGCCTGTAAGTCCCCTGACGTCGAGGATTGTCTCGCCGGTCGGAATGTCTTCCTTGTGGTAGATCTGCTCGATCGAGCGGTTGATCATCAGCGCGATCAGCTCGGCCTCGTTGGTCTCGCCGATCAGGCGCGTACCGACATGCGTGCCGTCGCGAAGCACCGAGACACGGTCGGCGAGCTCGAAGACCTCTTCCATGCGGTGGCTGATATAAACGATGGTGACGCCTTCACTCTGCAGGCGGCGGATCAGCTTGAAGAGCTGTGCGGATTCCTGGCGGGTGAGGTAGGCGGTCGGCTCATCGAAGATCAGGAACTGCGTGCCGCGCATGGCCGCGCGCGCGGTGGCGACGAGCTGCTGCTGACCGATCGTCAACGAGCTCAGAAGCGCACCGGCCGGCAGGCCGAAGCCGAGATCGTCGAGGACGGACTGCGCCATCTTCTCCATCTGCTTCCTGCGCATCAGCCCATAACGGTTGACCTCGTCGCCGAGGAAGAGATTGGCGGCCACGGTCAGGTGCCGGCAGAGCACGACTTCCTGATGAACGGCGTTGATGCCGCGGGCGATTGCCTCGTTCGGCGTCGACAGTCCCACCGGATGGCCGCACCACAGCACCTCGCCTGCCGTGCGGGTGATGACGCCGGTGAGCAACTTGATGAGGGTGGATTTGCCGGCGCCGTTTTCGCCGACGATGGCGTGGATTTCACCGGCAAGGAAGGTCAGCGTTGCCGGTTTCAGCGCCTGCACGTGACCATAATTCTTCTGCAGGCCTTTCAGTTCGAGGATAGGCGATCCGGCGGGAATTCGATTGGCTTCTTTCAGCGTGGCGCTATCATCGTGGCGATGACTGACCTCTTCCAGTCCGACCATGGACCTCTCCTCCTCTTGTCACGTCTGCTCCATCCCTGGTGAACCATACCACGGATGAGAAAGGCCGCGCCGGCTTTTGGAGCCGGCGCGGCCGCCTGTCGTTCTTACTTGATCTTCGGGTTCAGGAGCGCGTCGATCTTCGGCTCGGCCATGTTCGCCTTGGTGACGAGGTTTGCGCCGGTGTCGACGTTCTGCTCGACCTTCTCGCCCTTGGAGACGGCAAGAGCGGTCTTCACGCCGTCATAGCCCATGCGATAGGGGTCCTGAACGACGAGGCCGGCGATCGCACCATCCTTGAGGAAGCCGACCGTCTTGTCGTCGCTATCGAAGCCGATGACCTTGATCTTGTCGCCGAGCTTGTTTTCGGCGATCGCCTGGCCCACACCCTGCGCCATGATCAGGTTCGAGGCGAAGACGCCGACGAGCTTCGGGTTTGCCGTGATCAGGTCGGTCATCATGTTGAGACCGGTCGTTGCCTGGCCATCGCCGTACTTGTCGGCAATCACCTTCAGGCCGGGATGCTTGGTCTTGATCTGATCCAGGAAGCCTTCGCGGCGCTGTTCCAGCGAGCCGACGCCCGGAAGGTTCGTCAGGATGACGATTTCGCCCTCTTCCTTGCCGGTGGCGCCTTTGATGGCGGCGGCAAGACCGTCAGCGGCGATACGGCCGCCCTGGACGTTGTCGGTCGTCAGGAACGACTTGAATGCCTTGGAGTCGGCGCCGGAGTCGATGCCGATGATCGGAACCGACTTGGCGGCTTCATCGATCGGCTTGCCGAGTGCCTTGAACTCGGTCGGCGAGATGACGATGGCGGCCGGCTTGCCGGCAACGGCATTCTCGAGAATGCTGATCTGACCGTTGATGTCGGATTCAGCCTGGGCGCCGAGTTCCGGCACGTTGACGCCGAGATCCTTGCCGGCCTTGCGTGCGCCGGCCAGAACGATCTGCCAGTAGAAGGACGTCGTGTCCTTGACGATGATCGGGATCGTTACCTCGGCGGCAAAGGACGCGGCCGGCATTGCCGTTGCAATGACAGCGGCGCCTGCAAGTGCCGTAAAGGCGCGGCGAGACAGAATGGATTTCACGATATTCATAAGGGTTCTCCTCTCAGGGTGCGTTCTCCTCCAATCAAACCGGACCGCTGAACGCAGGCGGACGATTTTTATCGATAAAAAACATTTACGATGTGAAGCTAGCCGAGGCGAAAGCAAATTGCAAGTGTGCCGATTTCGCTTTTTTACCCGCTAAATTGTCTGCCAAGCAATTGTTTTCGTTTCCAATACATAAGAACCTAAAATACGGTCCTCAGTCGAATTGCACCTCGTGCGGGTGCACGACGCCCTTCTTCAAAATCAGGTTGCCGTAGAGCCGGAACTCGGTGGTCGCGACAATATAGGCCGCCTTCCGTGCCATCTCGTAGAAGGCGAAGCGTTCGACGGATGCGATGGAAAAATCGCCGGCGCGCCGGGTGACGATCTCCTGGAATTCGGCGCAAACCTCCGGCACCGCCTTGGGATCGCCGACCACCTCCATCCGCCATGCCGATTGCGGCACGAACGTATCGAGCGGCATATGGGTGAGGATCGCCTCGGCCATGGCAGTGGCGCTGACGCCATCAGCCCGGATGACGTCGGGCCCCATGCTGCTTGCAGGGAAATTGGCATCGGCAATGACGATGTCGTCGCCATGCCCCATGCTCTTCAGCGCATAGAGCAGATCGGGGCCAAGAAGCGGATGAATACCTTTAAGCATGGTGTCTCCTCAGACCCGCACGGCCTCTTCGCCGAGCGGCGCGGCGACAAGCGTATAGGGTTCGAATTCGGGATAGATGTCGGCAGGAAGCCGCGGCTCGAAATTTTCCATGTTGCGCGTCAGGCTCGACGGACGCGCGGTGCCGATCAGCACCGAGGAGACCAACGGGTCGTGCAGCGGAAACTGCAGGGCAGGGGCTGCCAGCGGTACGCCGTGGCGCTTGGCCACCTCTTCCATTGCGCCCACCTTGGCGAGCACTTCCTCGCTCGCCGGCATATAGTCGAAATGCGAGCCCGGCACCGGGCCGGTCGCGAGGATGCCGGAATTGAAGACGCCGCCGACGACGAACGAGGTTCCCTTCTGCCGGCAGAGCGGGATCAGTTCGGCAACGGCCGAACGGTCGAGCAGGGTGTAGCGGCCGGCCATCAGGATCGTGTCGATATCGGCGTTGCGCATCACGTCGAGGCAGACAGGCACCTCGTTGACGCCGAGGCCGAATGCCTTGATCGCGCCCGAGGATTTCAGCTGCTCCAGCGCCTTGACGCCGCTGTCGAGGAAATTCTTCAGATGCACGGCATTCCTGGCCGCACCATGCGTATAGGCGCCGATGTCATGAACGAAGAGGATATCGATGCGGTTCAGGCCGAGGCGCGCATAGCTGAATTCGACCGAGCGCATGATGCCGTCATAGGAATAATCGTAATCGGCGTCGAAGGAGAGCGGATCGACATAGCTGTAGTCGGGAACCGTGCCTGTCGGCACCGGGCGCAACAGACGACCGACCTTGGTGGACAGAACATAGTCGTTTTCCGGCTTGTCACGCAGGAAATCGCCGACGCGTCGTTCGGCAAGTCCGAGGCCATACCACGGCGCCACATCATAATAGCGGATGCCGTGATCCCATGCCGTTTCCAGCGTTTCCATTGCCTGCTCACGCGGGCAGGCGCGGTAAAGGCCGCCGAGGGCAGCGGCGCCGAAGCTGATTTCGGTCACCTCGAGCGCCGTCTTGCCAATTCTCCTCGTCTTCATCATTCCTCCTCGTGAAGACCTGAAATTCAATAAATATTATTCAGAGCGTGGCTCCGAGATGCCACGGGACGAATTCGTTGTCGCCGTAGCCGAAAATCTCACTTTTCGTCTTCTTGCCGGAGGCCGTATCGACGATCAGTTCAAAGATCTCGCGGCCCTTGCCGCTGATCGTCGCGTCACCCGTAACGATCGAGCCGCAGTCGATATCCATATCCTCTTCCATCGAGGTATAGAGCGCGGAATTGCTGGCGAGCTTCAGGGAGGGCGCGGGACGACAGCCGAAGCAGCTGCCGCGGCCGGTCGTGAACGCGATCATGTTCGCGCCGCCGGCAACCTGGCCGGTGGCTGAAACCGGGTCGTAGCCGGGCGTGTCCATGAAGACCAGGCCGGGGGCGGTGACGCGCTCGGCATAACCATAGACGGCGGTCAGCGGCGAACGGCCGCCCTTGGCGACGGCGCCGAGCGACTTTTCGAGAATGGTCGTCAGGCCGCCGCGCTTGTTGCCCGGAGACGGATTGTTGTCGAGCGAGGCGCCGTGCAGGGCGACATAGTCTTCCCACCAGGCAATCTTCTCATCGAGCTTTTTGGCGACATCGTCGCTGACGGCGCGGCTGCGCAGCAAATGCTCGGCCCCGTAGATCTCGGAGGTTTCCGAAAGGATCGCCGTACCGCCGGCAGCCGCCAGCAGGTCGGCTGCAACACCGAGCGCCGGATTGGCGGTGATGCCTGAAAAACCGTCCGAGCCACCGCACTGCAGCCCGATGATGATCTCGCCGATCGACATCGGCACGCGCTTCTCACGGCCGACATCGGCAGCGATTTCGCGTAGCACACCCATGGCGCGCTCGACCGCGCGGCGGGACCCGCCTGCGTCCTGAATGTTGAAATGCCGCTTGGAGGCGCCCGCGCCGCTCTGGCCGTAAAGCGTCAGTTGGTTGACCTCGCAGCCGAGGCCGATCATCAGCACGCCGCCGAAATTCACATGGCGCGTATAGCCGGCAAGTGTCCGGTGCAGCACGTTCATGCCGTCACCCGTCGAGCTCATGCCGCAGCCCTGGTCGTGAACGATCGGCACGAAGCCGTCGATGCCGTCATAATGCGGCAGGATGGTGCGGTTGGCCTCATCGGCAATCGCCCGGCAGACCGTGGTGGAACAGTTCACGCTGGCAATGATGCCGATATAATTGCGCGTCGCCGCCCGGCCGTCAGCGCGGCGGTAACCCATGAAGGTGCGCGCCCTGTCCTCGGCACTGGCTTCTTCAGGCGCCGAATTGGCGGTCGCCGCAAGGCGGTCGTTTTCGAAATGCAGATTGTGGCTGTGAACGTGGTCGCCGGCTTTCACATCAGCCGTGGTGCGGCCGATCGCCTGGCCGTATTTCACGACCGCTGTGCCGATCGGAATGTCCGATATGGCGACCTTGTGGCCGGGGTCGATCTTCTGGCGCGTCGTAACGCCGGCAACGGTCGCTCCTTCGGCAATCGGGGCCGTTGCGACCGCGACATTGTCTCCGGCCGACAGGATGATCCAAGGCTGTCTGTCCAATTTCATCTCCCTGACGAAACGTTCGCTTCTGCGCCCGTTACATCGACGAATGCGCATTGATTTTGTTTTTTATCTACAATAAACATTTTCAAGTCAACGGGAATATTGATCCTGTGGACGAGGGAGGCAAACAGCCGCATGCGACCGAAAATAAGATAAAGGTCGCCCGAAGAGGCTCCTGGTCCGGCTGTGCCCGTTCTTGGCGGCGGGCATCATCGCCGTGTCGCCAGAGCCGTCGGGTTTGAGCGGAAAGCGGGGTCTGATGGCACGGCAGAATACAGTCTTCAAGGAAGCCTATAACCGATATGCGGCAGCACTGCGCATGGACACGGCGCTGCCTTCGGAGCCGGAAATCGCCGCCCAGCTCGGCGTCAGCCGCAGTACGGCGCGCGCCATCCTGACCCGCCTTAGCGATGAGGGCATCATCCGCTGGAACAAGCGCCAGAAGATCGTGCTGCGCCAGCCTGTCGACCGCGACTTCTTCCCCTCGGAGGAAACGGATTCGCTGCACGACATCATCGAGCGCAGCTTCATGCAGCGCATCCTCTCCGATGAGGCTGCCCCGGGCATGCAGATCAACGAGCTGGAGCTTGCCCGCGAGATCGGCACGGGCACGACCAGCGTGCGCGAATTCCTGATCCGCTTCTCGCGCTTCGGGCTGATCGAAAAACGGCCGAACAGCCATTGGACGCTGAAGGGCTTTACCCGTGAATTTGCGCTGGAACTTGCCGATGTGCGCGAAATGTTCGAGCTGCATTCGGCCGCAGAGTTCGGCAAGCTTCCTGCCGACCATCAGGCCTGGGCTGCCCTTGCGACCATCAAGGAAGAGCACCTCTCCATGCTCTCGGACATCAACAACCGCTTCAAGGAATTCTCAGTCCTCGACGAGCGCTTCCATCTCTTGATCCATCGCGCCTCGAAGAACCGTTTCATCGCCGATTTCTATGACGCGATCGCCATCATCTTTCACTATCACTATCAGTGGAACAAGACCGCCGCCCGCGAACGCAACGAGCGCGCGATCCACGAACATCTCGATTATATCGCAGCACTCGAAGCACGGGATCAGGAGAGGATCCAGGCTGCCTGTCGCATCCACCTTCGCTCGGCCCGGCAGACGCTGCTGCAGTCCATTCCGCAGAGTGTTGCGGAAAGCGCCTGAGCGGAGACGTCGGTGCCCGAAGGGCGGATTAGGGGCCCACACTCAGTGATCCCAGCCGATCAGCATGATCTCTAGTGCGACGCAGCCTCGCTCGCAGCGCTGCCAGCGCCCCCGGTCTTCACGCCGCGGCCGATCGGAATGAGCCAGGTGGTCGCAAAGGTCAGCACCGCCACGACAACGACACCCCAGAAGCTCCAGTGCAGCGCCGCATCGAAGATGCCGCGCACTGCCGGATCACCTGCAAGTGCCGAAAGGCCGGTCGGCTCGTTCAGGGCATTGTGCAGGCTGTCTGCCGCATCCCCCGTTGCATAATGGTCGATGCCGGCATTGAGGATCGCGCCGAGTACGGTGGCGCCGAGCGTATTGCCGAGGCTGCGGGCAAAGATGATCGAGGCCGTCGCACTGCCGCGCATCGACCATTCGACGCTGTCCTGCACCAGCGCGATGCTGGTGAGGTTGATCAGCCCCATGCCGAAGCCCATGAAGAAGGAGCCGGCGCCGGCGACGGCCGGATGGCTTTCCGGTGTCAGGAACAGGAGGAAGAAGGCACCGAAGGGAAACATGAAGCTGCCGACCCGCAACGTATTGCGGATGCCGAATGCCTTGAAGAACCGGCTGGACAGCATCACCGACAGCGGCCAGCCGACGACGAGCATGGTGAGCGTAAAACCGGCGACGATCGGCGAGCGGCCAAGCACGCCCTGCACATACATCGGCAGGATCGTCGAAAGCCCGATCAGCGCCATGCCGGCAAGCAGCATGCAGGCATTGCTGGTGGCGACCAGCCGCCGGCTCCAGAGCGCGATCGAAATGATCGGTTCGGGCGTGCGCTTCTCCTGCAGCACGAATAGGATACCGGTCACGACGAAAACGGCGGCAAGCGAAATGAGCACCCAGGCCGGCGCATCCGTCTCCGTCAGGATCGTCAAAAACGCGATGATGGCGATCGAAAACAGGATGGCGCCGAGATAGTCGATCTTCGCATCCTTGTGCGCCACGTCCTCCTTGAGGAAGAGCAGGAAGGCGATGATCGAGAAGATGCCGATCGGCAGGTTGATCCAGAAGATCCAGGCCCAGGAGATCGTATCGACGATGATGCCGCCGGCGAGTGGCCCGACGACGGCCGAAGTCGCCCAGACTGTCGCCATCACGCCCTGCACCTTGCCGCGTTCCTCCAGCTTGAAGAGGTCGCCGATGATTGTCATCGTCACCGGCTGGATCGCGCCGGCACCCAGCCCCTGCACCAGGCGGAAGACGATCAGCGAGGCCATCGACCACGCAAGCCCGCAGAAGAGCGAGCCGACGAGGAAGACGATGATGCCGCCGATCAAGACCGGCTTGCGGCCGAAAATATCAGACAGCTTGCCGTAGATGACAGTGGTCGTCGACTGCGCCAGCAGGAAGGCTGAAAAGACCCAGCTGTAATAGGTAAAGCCGCCGAGCTGGCCGACGATCCGCGGCATGGCGGTCGCCACGATGGTGGCCTCGATCGCCACCATGAAGGTTGCGAGCATGATCGTGGCAACCACGAGCGTGCGGTTGGATTGCTGAGCGGTGGCGGACATGATGAACCTTTCGGAGCTTTCTCCGTGGCGAGAAAACTGCTCTCGGCTTGGCGGGGCAAGTGCAACGCGGAGTGTCGGCAGTCTTTTATGCTCCCGCTGATAGCAGGTAAAGCGCAAGTGATATGCTTTCTTTTGTGTCGACGCTTTAAACCGCTTCCGACCCCGGCAAAATTCAAATACAAGGCATTTTACAAAGCAGGTTTCGGTGGGTTTCCGCCGAAACACGAGGTCTGGCAGGCCAGGGCTCTCGGATGTCAGGATTGCATTTCCGCCAGGTTATTCCCAACTGAAAATCTGATGCAGGCCTGCGAACCGCTCCATCGGATGCGAGGGGTTCGGATCCGGGCAGGGAAATGGCGAGCTATGATGACGCATGTTTTGGCTGCGAGCGGCGGGGTTAGACAGGTAATTTGCATCAATTGGGGCACGAGATACGGGCCGACCTTCATCAACCGTCTCTTTGCGATGGTGAAACGCAACATCACGCCGCCCTTCACCTTTACCTGTTTCACCGACTGCCGGGACGACCTCCATTCCGGCATCCTGTGTGAGGATCTGCCGCCTCTGGATGTCGAAATGCCTGTTAATACGAGAGGCATCTGGCCGAAGGCAAGGCTTTGGGGATCGAAGCTTGGGAGCCTGAGCGGGCCGGTCCTCTATCTGGACCTCGACCTGGTGATCGTCGCCTCCCTCGATGCGTTTTTCGAGGTTGGAGCGCCTGAGGATGTCGTCATGGCCCGCAACCAGACGACGCCTTTCGAAAAGCTCGGCCAGAGCTCGCTTTTTCGCTTCCCGGTCGGCAAGCTCCTGCCGCTGCAGGAGGAGTTCAGGGCCAACCCGCAGAAAGTGGCCGATGAATATCAGTATGAACAGCGCTTCGTCACCCGCAATGCGCCGGGTGGCGTGAAGTTCTTCCCGCGGAGCTGGGTCTTGCATTTCCGGCAGGATTGCCACTGGGCCTTTCCGCTGAACTATTTCCTCACGCCGCGCCTGCCCTCCAGCGCCCGCGTCGTCCTCTTCCCGCGCGGCTTCCACCCGCAGAATGCCATCGACGGGAAATTCGGCCCGAAAGGCCGGGCCGAAACGAGGCTCGATCATATCAGGGGCGTCTTCGACGCCAGCAAGCGCGGCAACAAGAAACCGTTCCGCTACCTGCGCCACTATATTCTCCCGACGCCATGGGTGGCGGATCACTGGCATGAATAAGAACGCAAGTTCGGCAGCAGAACGGAACTATTTCTCGCCTTGACTGTTTTCGGCTGAGGAAAACTCCCGGGTGCTCCGATGCGTCCTCTTCTATGCGCAGCATTTCTTTCGCTCACCGGCCTTGCCGCCGGCGCAAACGCGTCCGAGGCGGATTTCCTCAATTCGCTCGAGGGTAACTGGAGTGGAAGCGGCATGGTCCTGACCAGGATCGGCGGCATGAAGGTCAACGTGTCCTGCAATCTGAAATCCGACGCCAGCGCCACGACAGTGGCCATGAACGGCAACTGCCGTGGTCTCGCCGTCGTCACAAGAAGCTTCTCGGCAAATGTAAAGGCTGTCGGTCAACGTTATACCGGCAACTATACGGGCCCATCGGGCCAGCCCTCTAGGCTTGTCGGCAGCAGGAAAGGCGATGCTCTCAACTTCAATGTCACCTGGGCGCGCGTCACCAACGGCGATCGGAGCGCAAACATGATGATCGAGAAGGTGGGCCAGAACGGGCTTCGCCTGCAGACCGTCGATCGCGACCTTGCCTCGGGCCGATCGGTGGTGACGAGCCGCATCGATCTGCAGCGGCAGTGAACATGTCCCGGATTTTGTGACGCGCCCCACCCATCGGAACCTACGACTGCTTCCTGATGGTAGCGTAGATGATGTTGCGGTTGGCACCGAACCAGACCGTCTTGTCAGTGTCTCCCGGCGCACTGCGATGGGAAATACGCCACATGTCGGCTTCGGAGCGCTGCAGAAGCTCCCAGTTCATGTAGGATTCCATGTAGCCGTCATCGGCCATCTCGTCGGAAAAGTTGGCAAACAGGAAGACGCCGCCGGGCTTCAGCATTTCCATGCAGATCTGCGTGAGCCGGATTGCCACTTTGTCCGTGAGATAATCGTATAATCCTGCCGCGTAGATCAGATCGAACGTGCCGATCCGGTGTTTTCGTGCAAGCAAGCCGCGCACGGATCCATTGATGGGCTCGACGGACGTTCCATGGAATTGGCTCGAGACGGAGCCGATGCTTTCCGGATCCTGATCAAGGGCTACCCAGCGTTTCAGGCGGCCTTCCGCAAGGGCTTTCGATGCCTCCGCTTCCCGCAGGTGACCGGCAGCGATGGCCAGCACCTCGGTATCCGGGCCTGTTCGCGCAGCGCTCTCGTCGACATAGCGGGTCAGGATGTCGCGACGTTCCCTGACGGCGACCGGGCCGGGGGCATTTATCGTGTAGTCGAAGATATCGAGGCCCAGACGGGTGGATCTGGCCACTTCTTCGGCCACCGCCGGATGCCCATAAATGAAGTCTATGAGACTGGCATCGCCGGAATAGCCGCGAGGTTTGTCAAAGGACCAGCGGGTGAACGGGCATTGCTGGAGGATCTTTGCCGAGGGATGGGCCTGAATGATCGGGATGAGCTTCTGCCACACGGCAGCGCCGAATTTATGACGGACCTCATGGAGCTGGCCGATCAACCACCTGACGGCATCAGGCAGGTTCCCGCCCGCGGAGAACCGTTGCATGGCAATGTTGATGACGATCGCAAACTCTGCCTCCGCAGTTCGCAGATGGTCTGCCCCGTTATCTCGGTTCGGTGAGGGAAGCGTATTGCTGAAGGACTGCGGCGTAATCAAGCTTTGGCCATCAAGAGAAAAGAGCGGCTGAGCCACGGAAACCTCACTGGTAAACAAGAATTTAAAACATTGCGTAAAATCCTCATCATTTACACGGAGGTCAAGCGTTAAGGTTGGACTGCGGGGCAAATGCACGTCTGACTTTAGAAAATATTAGTGAAACCGAGCGATAGCCCGCCCGCTTCGGGACCGTTTGGGCATTATCGGTTGATGTGGAGTCTACCTAGGGCTATCCAGCGTCACTCGGCAGTCTGCGAAGGGCAACTGCTGCAAGATGTTGGGTGGCAGGGGCATGATGCACGTGTTAGCCGAGACCGCAGCTGCTACCGTGCGGCCGACGCTGTCGCCAGAACAGTTGCGTTGCCTATACAAGCAGAATAGCGAGAGCAGCCGAAAGAACGCGACGCGCAAAGGCCTCTGGACAGCGGTCGCTGCCTACCTTGCATATTCCTTCACGGACTATCTTTTTATTGGCGATGTCGTCCAGTACACGGTCGCCGGCCGGCTCGTGGTCGGCATCGCTGCCCTATGCGTGCTGGAATTCCTGCTCTATCGCAAGGCAAAAGCCGATACGGTCGATATGGCTGCGGCGTTGTCGGTGCTCGCTGCCTATCTCGTCTGGCTTCTCACTGGCCAGATGACTGCGGTCAGGGATGCGTTCTCCTATTATATGGTGTTTGGCGCGATCTTCATGATGAGCGTCAATCTGTTCTTCAGTTTCCGGTTTCCGGTTGCTCTTGCCGCCTCCGCAACGAACGTGCTCATCTTCACTGGCGCCCTCTATCTGTTCGCGCCGATGTTGCTGCTGCACAAGCTCATTCTCGGCGCGTTCTGTTTTTCCTGTTTTGTTTTCACGTCCTACGTGAATCTTCAGCTCAATAGGGAACGCTACAAAGTCTTCCTGAATGCTCTTGAAGCCAGTTTGCAGCAAGCTGCCGCGGACGAAAGAGGCAAGGCTCTCTTGCATCTCTCGAACACGGACTCGCTGACCGGCCTCGAAAATCGGCGGGCCGTCGATCAACGTCTGCGTGATCATTGGCAACGATGGCAGGACGACAGCGCGCCATTTGCCGTCCTCCTGATCGATGTGGATTATTTCAAACGCTACAACGACTGCTACGGCCATCAGGAAGGTGACCGCTGTCTCATCGCTGTCTCCGAGCTTCTTCGAAGCGTGGCCGAGTCCTGGGGTTCGATCATCGGGCGATACGGCGGTGAGGAATTCATCGTCATCACACCGATGCCGAATCCAGAACGAATGGTCGAGCTTGCAGAAGCGATGTGTGCTGCCGTTAGGGCCTTGGCCTGGCCACACGAACACAGGCGGGACGGGACCACTGTCATCACGGTGAGTGTCGGCGTGTCCTATACGCGGGACGAGAGCAAGCAAGTCGAGAAGGTCATTCACGAAGCGGATCGCGCGCTTTACGCCGCCAAGGCTGCGGGCCGCAACACCCTGGTGGTCTTCGATCCGGAAGATCCCGAGAGCAGCGATGACAGCGAGGATATAGCTGCGACCCTGAAGATCGCGCTCGGTCACGGCCTTGTCTCTCTCGTGTACCAGCCGATCCGCAACGTCCAGACGGGAAAGACGGACGCTGTCGAAGCCTTGATGCGTTTGAGCATGCTGGATGGAACGTCCGTACCGCCTGTCAAATTCATCCCGGTCGCCGAAAGAACGGGTTCAATCGTCGAACTCGGCCGGTGGGCAATCCGCACTGTTTGCCGGGACTTGCTGGCGGCCCACCTCGTGCAGGTCGCGAGCGTCAACGTTTCTCCGATCGAACTCAAGACGCCGGGTTTCGCCACCTATGTGGCGGCAACGCTGGCAGAATTCGGCGTGACGGGCGCCCGGCTTGCTTTCGAGATTACCGAGGGCGTGGAGTTGGAAATCGACCAGGACGTCGTTCGTTGCATCAGCGACCTGAGAAAGCTCGGCGCTCAGGTCTGGCTTGACGATTTCGGCACAGGCTTCGCAGGTCTCTCGTGGCTCCGTCTCATAGAGTTCGACACCGTCAAGATCGATCGATCGTTCCTCCATGACTGCAATACGGAAAGAGGCAAGAGGATGTTGCTCGACATCATCAGCCTGCTGCGTAATCGCGGCGTGCAGATCCTCATTGAAGGCGTCGAGACCATCGAACATCAGCGGCTGATGCAGCAGTACGGGATCAACCAGATTCAAGGCTATTTCATAGGAAGGCCCGCGCCGGCAGCCCAGCTCGAAGCTGATAACGTGCTGCAGTTCAGCATGATCAGGAACCTTGATTCAAAACGCCTGTTCCGGAATGGGCCATAGGTTCGCCTGCTTCAGGACCTGCACGGACGACGGCTGCCGTGCCGGGCCGGCCCACATTGCCTTCCGTGCGGCAAGCCGCCGATAGAGTGAACGTCGCCCTGCGTCGGCTGTATCGCGTCGAACTGCATCGCATTTGTTATGAACAGCCGTCGTCGCGCATTCTGCCTCTGGTCGGTCTCAGCGGAACGACCATGACTGGCAGCGCAATCACCTGCACACTTTCGAGCACGAGTCTGGGATGGCAAATTTCCCGGTCCGATACGGGCGTCGGGATGGGCGCGTCTCACCGCCTCCAACGGCTGCGCCGCCGGTAGGATTATCGCCGTCAGGGGTTTTCGCGAAACTCGAAATGTCAGCCTGTGCCGCGATACCAGAGTGCAACTCATGCGGCGAGTAGCAAATCTCCAGATGATCTCGGTGGGGGCGGCCCACCGCTTACGGCCAGCGGGCATCCAAACAGCCAGATCAACGACCTGCTGCAGTTGGCCTTCGTCGCAAGCCCGAACTCAAAGCCGTGACCAGAAAGCACGGCATATCCTACACCAACGTATGGTTATGGAACACACACTAACGGGATAATTTTCACCCATCGCATCACTGCCTTCCCCAGTCGGGTCGGCCGGCTGGCTGAACCTAACTTTGCTGGAATCGCTAAATCCCGGTGCAGCCCAAACCGCCAGTTGGCGCTTCAGGGGCAGGAGCCCCCATGACCATGAATGTCACCAATCATCCTGCGAACACAAACCTGAAAACTTCAGATGAGAGCGATCAAGCGGAGACAGGGACACCTGTTCCGCCGACGCGAAAGCCGAAATGGCGAATGCTGGTGCTGGGTACGATAGGGATAGTGGCGCTTGGTGCAGCGGCCTATGGCGGCTGGAAATACTGGACGGTGTGGCAATTCGAACAATCGACGGACGATGCATATGTGCAGGCCGACGTGGTCGCGATAGCGCCACAGGTGGCGGGCTATATCCAGACGCTTCTTGTCAATGACAATCAGCCGGTCAAAGCCGGTGACGTTCTCGCGACAATTGATCCGCGCGACTTTCAGGCGGCGGTCGATCAGGCCAAGGCGGATGTCGCCGAGGCCGAAGCGGCCATCGTCAGTATTGCCGCCCAACTCAGCGAACAAAAGGCCCTGATCGATGAAGCGCAAGCGACGATCAATACCGATCAGGCATCGGAAGTGTTCGCTGAACAGAACAACCAGCGCTTCATGACCCTGTCAAAAACGGGTTCGGCAACAGTGGAAGAGGCCCAACAGGCATCGTCGCAGGCCGATTCGGCGAAGGCCGTCGTAGTCAAGGACAAGGCTGCACTGGTCGCCGCGCAGAAGCAGATCGCTACGCTCGATGCTCAAGAGTCCGAAGCAAAAGCGACTCTTGGTCACAATCGTGCCGCGCTGGCTCAGGCCGAACTCAATCTCGGATACACGGTGCTGCGAGCACCCGTCGACGGAGTCGTCGGCGCGCGGGCAGTGCGGGTTGGCCTCTACGCCCAGCCTGGTCAACTGTTGCTGGCCGTAGTGCCGCTCCAGGCGGCCTATGTCGTTGCCAATTACAAGGAGACTCAGCTCGCCAACGTCAAGCCAGGCCAGCCGGTCAGGATCGACGTGGATACATTTTCAGGTATCACCGTGCGCGGCATCGTCAACAGCCTAGCGCCGGCAAGCGGTCAGGAGTTCGCCTTGCTGCCGCCCGACAACGCGACCGGCAACTTTACCAAGATCGTCCAGCGTGTTCCGGTCAAGATCACCATCGACAAGTCGGATCCACTTGCCGGTCGCCTGCTTCCGGGGATGTCGGTAACGACCACAATCAAGGTTGGACCGGCCGTCGATGGCAACCCTCGTGGGAACACAAGCAAGTAATCCTTCGGAGGTTACGGCGATGGCGGGCATGGAAACATCTGGCGTTGAGCGCGAGGCGGTCGCCAGCTTGCGCACTTGGATCGCGGTTGGCGGCTGTATGGTGGGGGCTCTGATTGCAGTCCTCGACATTCAGATCACCAATTCCTCGCTTCCACAGATCGAAGGCGGAATCGGTACCGGTTCCGACAACGGCACCTGGATCTCGACCGCCTATCTGATCGGCGAAATCATCATGATCCCGCTGACGGACTATCTGAGCCGTGTCTTCACCTTCCGCCGCGCCTTGCTCGGCAATCTCGGCCTGTTCCTGTTGTTTTCCATCTGCTGCGCCTTTGCCTCGAACCTATCGGAAATGATCATGTTCCGTGGATTGCAGGGCCTCACGGGCGGGGTGATGATTCCGATGGCCTTCACTCGCGTGTTGACGACGATCCCGCTGCGCCAGCAGCCGACGGGGTTGGCGGCTTTCGCGCTGACTGCGACCTTCGGACCAGCAATCGGGCCGACCATCGGCGGCTACCTGACCGAAAACTACGGATGGCAGTATATCTTCTTCATCAATCTTGCCCCCGGGGCGTTGATGTTTGGCTTGCTCTATCCGACGCTGGAACGATCCAAGATGAACCTCGCATTGCTGCGCGACGGCGACTGGCTCGGCATCGCATTCATGGCGGTTGGCTTGGCATCGCTGCAAACAGTGCTCGATGAAGGCAACAAGGACGACTGGTTCGGGTCACCCTACATAGTGCACTTGGCCATCCTGGCAGCCATTGCACTGACGATTTTCATCATTATCGAGTTGGTCGTCGAGAAACCTGCTGTCCAACTACGTCTGCTCGCGCACCGAAATTTTGGATTGGGTACGCTCGCCAATATCATCGTTGGCTTTGCTCTCTATGGCTCGGTGTACGTGCTGCCTGCGTACCTGAACGGAGTTCAAGGCTACAATGCCGAGCAAACCGGCTTGGTACTGGCCTGGGCCGGCCTGCCCCAGCTTCTGATTATCCCCTTCGTGCCTTTGCTGCAAAAGCACTTCGATCGGCGTGCCATCGTCTCTGTCGGTCTGGCTATCTTCGCGGCAAGCTGCTTTCTGAACACGCATCTGAGCTTTGACGATGGTGGTCCCCAGTTCATGATTACCAACATTGTGCGTGCAATTGGTCAGGCCGTGGTGATCGCACCGTTGATCGGTATCGCAACTGTTGGAATCCCCAGAGAGCAATCAGGAGCGGCATCCGGGCTGTTCAACATGATGCGAAGCCTCGGTGGCGCAGTAGGAACGGCCACACTGGCAACGATCATCACCAAACGTGAACAATTCCATTCCAACATCATCGGCCAGTCGGTCACGCCCTATGGAAGCAACGTCGGGCAGTTTCTGACGAACATGCAGCAGTATTTTATGGCGCATGGCGCCGGCGATGCCGGTCATGCGCATCACGAGGCCGAAATCTTGCTCGGCACGCTCGTCCAGCAACAATCCTTCGTCATGGCGTTTTCCGACACATTCTATGTACTCGGAGTGCTCCTGTCGCTCGCAGTCGTCGTGGTCCTTTTGACACGAGGGCCTTCGCCGACTTAGGCTGTTTCGGCGGGGTGCCAAGGCGCTATATGGCCTGAATTGGTTGTACAACGCGGCGTTGGAACACCTTTGGCAATGTAAACGAACGTTTGACCATCGGCGTCCGGATCGGGGCCAACCAGAAAGTACACTCCCGCCTTCGTGATTTCGGGCCATGATAGCGGACCGGCGAGCTTGGAGCGCGGTACACCTAGGCGCTACATGCGTCGTCGGCAGGTAATATCCGAAGATGTCGAGAATTTATACTTGCAATCAAGAGGCTAATGGTGCCGCTTACGTGACTCGAACACGTGACCCCATCATTACGAATGATGTGCTCTACCGACTGAGCTAAAGCGGCAATCCGGCGGGCGAAGCTTGTCGCCCGCGATTTGCATGGGGCTGATACAGGCATTGTCTGAAGATTTCAAGCACCCTCTTATGCCCCCGGGCAAAAAAGCTGAAGCCTGTGGAAAGGCCCCCATTCAATGGAAAGGCCCGCACTTCACAGCGCCAGCCGAGTGCGGGCGGCCCGATATTCCGCTTCCAGCCGGTCGACCAGCTTGGCGACCGGCTCCACGGCCTTGATCGCGCCGATGCCCTGGCCGCTGCCCCAGATGTCCTTCCAGGCCTTTGCGCCGCCGGTCGCCTGTTCGAAATCCATCTTCGAGGGATCGGCATCAGGCAGGTTATCGGGGTCGAGGCCTGCGGCGCGGATGGAGGGTTTCAGGTAGTTGCCGTGTACGCCGGTGAAATAGTTCGAGTAGACGATATCGGCGGCGGCGCCCTCGACGATAGCCTGTTTATAGCCATCGGAGGCGCGCGCCTCCTCGGTCGCGATGAAGGGAGTACCGATATAGGCCATGTCGGCGCCCATGGCCTCTGCGGCCAGAATGGCGCCGCCGGTTGCAATCGAGCCGGCAAGCAGAAGCGGGCCGTCGAACCATGCGCGGATTTCCTGCACCAGCGCGAAGGGCGAAAGCGTGCCCGCATGTCCGCCGGCACCTGCCGCAACGGCGATCAGCCCGTCCGCGCCCTTGCGGATCGCGGAATTGGCATGGCGGTTGTTGATGATGTCGTGCAGCACGATGCCGCCATAGGAATGCACCGCGGCATTCACTTCCGGCACGGCACCGAGCGAGGAAATGACGATTGGCACTTTGTATTTCACGCAGAGCATCAAATCATGCTCCAGCCGCTTGTTCGACATATGGACGATCTGGTTGACCGCGAAGGGGGCCGCCGGCCGCTCCGGATGCCTGGCATTATAATCGGCAAGATCTTCGGTGATCATGGCCAGCCACTCGTCGAGCTGGCTTTCCGGCCGCGCGTTCAAGGCCGGAAAGGCGCCGATCACGCCGGCCTTGCATTGCGCCAACGTCAGCGCCGGATGGGAAATGATGAAAAGCGGAGAGCCGATGACCGGCAGTCGCAGATTATCTCTGAGTATCGCGGGCAGGGCCATGCTTTCACCGATTTTGACGTTTACGAAAACGTCAATTGATTATCAGAGCCGGTGCCTGAGGAAAAGGGCAAGAGAGGGAACGCGTGCTCTTTTCCGTAATCCCGTCTAGTTTCAGAATATCTAATGGAGATTTGGAGCACAGCGCGGCGTCGCTTATCCCCCGCCGATGCGCTCCGGTAAGGTTGCAAGGCTTGCGGTTTGCCGCACTTGCCGCTACCGAATTTTGACAGGCATGTGATCTTTGAGCTCGATGCCGGCAGGAAACGTGAAGGGCCTGATGTGAGCGGACTAGAAACGGCTATCAGAACTGCGCTCGACAATTCCGACCGCGACAGTGCGGAAGTTCGTGCACGCATCTATCAGTCCGCGCGTCAGGCGCTGGAAGCCGGCCTGCGCAAGCAGGATATCACCGATGCCGATGTGGTCGCCCATCATCGCCACCGTCTCGAAACGACGATCCACACCATCGAGAGCGAAGAGCGCGCCCGCCTTCACCCGCGGCAGGGGCCTCCGGAGGTTCCGGTTCCCCCTGTCGTAGAAATGCCCGAGCCCGTCCATCACGCGGCAGAGCCCGCTTATCCTGCGCAGGAAGATCACGATCCGGTCGTCGCCGGTGAAACGCGCGGCCACCATGCCGCCTCCCGGGCCTCGGATGATGCGAGCCTGGATGACGTTCACGCGAGCAGCGTTGATCAGCTGGGGGCGGCACCCCACGGAGAGATGCGCGGCGAAATGCGCGCAGCGCCGGAAAAGCGCGGCGGCATGGATTTTCGCCCCGAGCGGGCCGCTGTCCGCCGCAAGCCGCGCAAGTTCTTCTCGCGTCTGCTCGTCTGGTGCGTGCTGCTCGCTTTCATCGGCACGGGTGCCTGGTGGGCCTATAGTTCCGGCCTGCTGCTGACGGCGGCCGAACGTGACACGAGCGTCGCCAATCCGCCCGCGAGCACCCAGCCGGAAGATTTCGACGGCGAGGATAGTGCCGCCAATAGCCCCCCCTCGCATGACGACCAGCCTGTGACGATCGACCCGCAAAACAGCTTCTCGGCAGACTGGATCGAGGTCTTCAAGCCTTCCGATGCTGACAAGATCGAGAGCGGTGCGCGTGCCCGCACGGAAAATGTCACGGAAACAGAAGGTCAGGCCGTCCGCCTGACATCCCAGAGCGGCGATACGGATGGCAACGTCTCCATCAGCATCCCGGCCAATGTCCTGCAGCAGCTCGCCGGCAAGTCCTCGACCATCGCGCTGACCTTGCAGTCCACCACGGACGAGCCCACGCAGATCACCGTCGAATGCGATTTCCAGTCACTCGGTAATTGCGCCCGCCACCGCTTCAACGTCACGCGTGAAAAATCGGACGCGCTGCTTCAGGTGCGCTTCGACCGTTCCCTGGCTCCGAATTCCGCGGGCAGGCTGATGATCAACAGCGATGTCGATGGCAAGGCCCGCGGCATCAATCTCTTCGCCGTACGGATCCTGCCCGGCCAGTAAGCGGCAGGGTTTGCCGAAGCGCCGTGCGTCCGAGGCTGTAGCGACCTCTATTTCAGGAAGCCTCGGCCGGAGCCGATGATCTTGTCGTCGATTGCGCCGATCGCGTTCTTGTCCTTGCCGTCATAGTCGATGGTTTTCAGCATGTGGCGCAGGAGGTTGAGCCGTGCCCGGCGTTTGTCGTTGGCGTGGATCACGGTCCAGGGCGCAAATTCGGTGTGGGTTTCCTTCAGCATGCGGTCGCGCTTCTCACTATAGTCGTCCCATTTGGTCAGGGCGGCTATATCCATCGAGGAAAGCTTCCAGACGGCGAGCGGATCGTGGCGCCGGTCATGGAACCGCTTGATCTGCATTTCCCGGCCGATATCCAGATAGAACTTGAAGAAGAAGATGCCTTCATGGGCAATGACCTTCTCCACCTGCGGCGCCTGGTTGAGAAAGTCCTCGTATTGTTTCGGCGTGCAGAAGCCCATGACCGGCTCCACGCCGGCACGGTTGTACCAGGAGCGGTCGAAGAGCACGAATTCGCCCGAGGTCGGAAACTGCGCGATATAGCGCTGGAAGTACCACTGGCCCTGTTCCCGCTCCGTGGGCTTGGCGAGCGCCACAACGCGGGCAAGGCGCGGGTTCATGTGAGCCGAGGACGCCTGGATCGCGCCGCCCTTGCCGGCCGCATCACGCCCTTCGAAGAGCGCCATCACCCGTTTGCCGGTCGCCTGCAGCCAGAACTGCACTTTCACGAGCTCGACCTGCAGCTTCCTCAGCTCCTCGAAATATTCGTCTTCCTTGAGCTTCTTCTTGTAGGGATAGTCGCCGGATTCCAGCGCATGCTCGTCCACCCAGTCGGGCAGCACGGGATCATCGATATCGAAGACGCGTTTCTTGCCCCTGATCTCGAGCTCCACGGCTCTACTTTCGACGTCCTCGGCCATCATCTCCCCCGGCGCTTGATGCTTTCGCCTTTCGGCAGGCGAACATATTTATCATTGAAAATCAAATCCGATGCGTGAGCAAAGCATAATCCGGTGCTGAGTGCTGCGGCTTTTCGTACAAGTTTCGGAAACGGAAAACTTCTGTCATGAAACGCGGCTATCAGGCAGAGTTTGAATGTGAAGAAAAACGAATCGATGCCGTGAGGGGCAGCTTGGAAGACCAAATGCCGTGGACAAAAAGCCTGTTGGCGCGCATCCGGCGCGAACGCCCGGTTTTGCTGGCGACGCTGCTGAGCGCGCTTGTCGCGCTTGCTGCGGGCATGAACAAATGGATCGTATTCGCCCTGCTGCTCGTCATGATCGTCACCTCGCTCTTCAACGAGGCTCCGGTCATCAGGCCCGATGTCGTCGAACCGGTCGAACCCGAGCCCGAAGTGCTTCCGAGCCGCCTGCCTGAAGTCTCCGCCACGCTGGCCGGCCTCGATATCCCGGTCATGGTGCTCTCGGAAGATGCCTCGGTGCTGTTCCAGAACCGGGCGGCCGAAAAAGCCTTCGGCGAGGCGACGCTCGGCTCCCATATATCGGCACGGTTGCGTTCGCCTGGCGTGCTGGACATGGTGCGCGAGACCATCGCCACCAACGCCCCGAACCAGATCGAGCATTCCGAGCGGCTGCCTTCGGAGCGCGTCTATATTGTTCGCAGCGCTCCTGTCGAATTCAAGGATGATGACGGCCGCAACGAGCGCTATTACATCCTTTCCTTCCGCGATATTTCCGAGGTTCGGCGCATCGATCGCATGCGCTCGGATTTCGTCGCCAATGCAAGCCACGAGCTGCGCACGCCGCTTGCCTCGCTGCGCGGCTTCATCGAAACCATCCAGGGCCCGGCAAAGAATGATCAGAAGGCGCAGGCGCGCTTCCTCGGCATCATGTTCGACCAGACGACACGCATGAGCAGGCTTGTCGACGATCTCCTGTCTCTCTCCAGGCTGGAACTCAAATCGCACATCGCTCCCGACGAGAAGGTGGATCTCGTGCCGCTTCTCGGCCACGTCAGGGACTCGCTTCTGCCGCTTGCAAGGGATGTCGGCGTCTCGATCAACCTGCATCTGCCCGAGGGCAAGGTCGAGGTGCTGGGCGATCGCGATGAGCTCGTTCAGGTCTTTGAAAACCTGATGGAAAACGCCTGTAAATACGGCCAGGAGGGCGAGATCGTCGATGTCTGGTTGAAGAACGGGTCTGGCCAGCCCGTCGAGGTCAGCGTTATCGACAAGGGGCCTGGCATTCCCGCCGAACACGTGCCGCGCCTGACGGAGCGCTTCTATCGCGTCAGCATTGAAGACAGCCGTTCGAAGAAGGGCACCGGCCTCGGGCTTGCCATCGTCAAGCATATTCTGACGCGCCATCGTGCACGGCTGATCGTTAAATCCGAGGTGGGCAAGGGAACCGAGTTCACGGTGCGCTTCTGACGCAATATGTCGCACACTATTTTGAAGTGTCGTATTTTTGATTTAATAATCAATAGCTTAATCTGTCATAAATGTTTCACCGATTTGACATAAAAGGACGGTGCTTAAGGCGCTAAGAGAGTCCTGCCGATGAAAAAAGGCAATGCGAGGGCCTCTTTGAGGCCGCACTCACACAAGCCCAAATGCCGGGAGATTCAAATGAACACCTTTAAACTTACTGTTGCCGCGCTCGCTGCAACCGCCGCTTTCGCTGGCGTTGCTGTCGCCCGCGACCAGATCCAGGTTGCTGGTTCGTCCACCGTCCTGCCGTACGCAAAGATCGTTGCCGAATCCTTCGGCGAAACCTTCACCAACTTCAAGACGCCGGTCGTCGAATCCGGCGGCACGGGCGCTGGTCTGAAGGAATTCTGCAAGGGCGTCGGTGAGGACACGATCGACGTTGCCAACGCTTCGCGCCCGATCAACAAGAGCGAAGCCGAAGCCTGCAAGGCTGCCGGCGTAACCGACATCCAGGAAGTCAAGATCGGCTACGACGGCATCGTCTTCGCAACCGACTCTTCCAACCCGGATGTTGCCTACGTTCCGGCCGACATCTACAAGGCCCTCGCAGCCCAGGTCGTTGTTGACGGCAAGCTCGTCGCCAACCCGTACAAGAAGTGGTCCGAAGTCAACCCGAAGCTTCCGGCTGTTGATATCGCTGCCTACATCCCGGGCGAAAAGCACGGCACCCGCGAAGTCTTCGAACAGAACGTTCTCGCTGCTGGCTGCAAGGCTTCCGGCGCAACCGACGTTATCGCCAAGGAAATCGCCGACAAGGCTGCCCAGGGCAAGGCTTGCGTCGCAGTTCGCAAGGACGGCGCTGCCGTTGACATCGACGGCGACTATCCGGAAACCCTGGCACGCATCGCTGCCAACAAGACCGGCGTTGGCGTATTCGGTCTCTCCTTCTATGAAAACAATGCCGACAAGCTCAAGGTTGCGACCATGAGCGGCATCGTTCCGTCGACGGAAACCATCGCTAACGGCACCTACCCGGTTTCCCGCCCGCTGTTCTTCTACGTCAAGAAGGCACATCTTGGCGCCGTTCCGGGCCTGAAGGAATATGTCAACTTCTTCGTATCCGACCAGATGATCGGCCCTGACGGCCCGCTCGCCGAATACGGTCTCGTTGCTGCTCCGGATGCAGAGCGCGATGCGATCCGCAAGGACGTAGAGGCTGGCAAGACCATGTAATGAACTTTGCCGGCGCGACGCTCGGGGGCGTCGCGCCGGCATCGCCTTATCCATCCGGCTCCAATGGGGCGCCGGACGGGTGAACTTCTTCTCCATGATAATGAAGCCGATGGCACGCTCCTGGAGCTGCCGGGTTCTTTGGGGGCTGTGGGCCTGGGGACGTAACGAATGAGCACATCCATCATACTCTTGTGCCTGGTGGTGATCGGCGCCGTTGCCTATGTGGCTGCGCGCAGCCGCGCTAGCGCACTTTCCGGAGGCAGATCTGCTGCCCTGCATTCGCGGCCGGCCTATTATGGCTCCTATGCCGCGATCTGGGCTGCTCTGCCGTCCCTGATCGTTCTGTGTGTCTGGCTGGCTGTCAGCCCGGGCATCATCTCTTCTTCCGTTCGCGGCGCCTTTCCTGACGACGTGAAGGCGCAGCCGGCCGTCCAGCAGGATCTCGCTTACAGCATGGTCGCCACCATTGCCCGCGGCATGAACCTGCTGACTTCGGATGAGGTTTCCTCCCTCTCGGGCAATCCCGCGGGCTTGCAGGCAAAGCTCAGTGAAAAGGGTGTGCCGCTCGCCGGCGAGCCGCAGCCTTACATGATCGATGCCGCAAAGACCCTGAACTCTGAGAGCATGACGAGCCGCACCATCATGACGGCGATCGTTCTGCTCATTTCCGTCGCAGGCGCCTTCTATGCGCTGCGCTCGGTTGCTCCGCGCTTCCGCGCCCGCAATCGTGTCGAGCGTGTCATGCTCTGGGCGCTGCTCGTTGCATCCTCCACCGCCATTCTGACGACGATCGGCATCGTTCTCTCGATGCTGTCAGAAGCGGCCCGTTTCTTCTCTGTCGTTCCCTTCGTCGACTTCTTCTTCGGAACGGTCTGGGATCCGCGCTTTGCCGGTGCGGGCAGCTCCTCCTTCGGCCAGTTCGGGCTTATCCCGCTCTTGCTCGGCACGCTCTATATCGGCCTGGTCGCCATGCTGGTCGCAGTGCCGGTTGGCCTCTTTGCCGCCATCTATATGGCCGAATACGCCTCTCCGAAGATCCGCTCGATCGCCAAGCCACTTCTCGAAGTGCTCGCCGGCATTCCGACCATCGTCTACGGCTTCTTCGCGCTCGTCACCGTCGGGCCGTTTCTGCGTGATTTCTCGTCGCAGATCAGCGGTCTCCTGACCGGTAACTATACGAACTTCATCCAGGCACAGAGCGTCATCACCGCCGGCATCGTCATGGGCATCATGCTGATCCCTTACGTTTCCTCGCTGTCGGATGACATCATCACCGCCGTTCCGCGTGCCCTGCGCGACGGTTCGCTCGGCCTCGGCGCCACGCGCTCCGAAACCATCAAGAAGGTCGTCCTGCCCGCAGCTCTTCCCGGTATCGTCGGCGCGCTGCTGATGACGGCTTCCCGCGCCATTGGCGAAACCATGATCGTGGTTCTGGCCGCCGGCGTCGCCGCCCGTATCCAGATCAATCCCTTCGAGCCGATGACGACCGTGACCGTCAAGATCGTCAACCAGTTGACCGGCGACCTTGAGTTCACCTCGCCGCAGACGCTGGTCGCCTTCGCACTTGGCATCACGCTGTTCTGCATCACGCTTTGCCTCAACATTTACGCGCTCTACATCGTGCGCAAATACCGGGAGCAGTACGAATGACGAATATTGTTTCCCCCGTCGCCGGCGTCACCGTTTCCAAGGCGCCCGCGCGTCGCGATATCGGCATCAAGCGCCGCTATGCCGCCGAGCGCCGGTTCCAGGCCTATGGCATCGCAGCCATAGCGTTCGGCCTCATCTTCCTCTTCATCCTGCTCTGGACGGTCATCAGCAACGGCTATACGGCCTTCCAGCAGACGTCGATCACGCTGCCGATCGAGTTCGCCGAGAAGACGCTCGACCCGGACAACAAGCGTGCAACCGACCCCTCGGTGCTGGTTGCTGCCAACTATCCGGTTCTGCTGCGCGACGCGATCGTCAAGCAGCTCGGCATCAATGCATCGAGCCGTCCTGACGTGCGCGACGCATCCGCCATGCTGTCCAAGGGCGCGCCGATCCAGTTGCGCGACATGGTCGTTGCCGACCCGTCGATCATCGGCAAGACCGTCAATGTCACGGTGCTTGCAGATGCCAATATCGACAGCGCCAACAAAGGCCAGATCAATCTTTCGGTCGATGAGAAGAACCGCAAGGTCAACGACAAGCAGGTTGCCTGGATGAACGAGCTGAAGGCGAGCGGTGCTCTCCACAAGACGTTCAACACCGGCCTCTTCGTCAACGGCAATTCCAGCCGTCCGGAAGCCGCAGGTCTCGGCGTCGCCCTCATCGGCTCGCTCTACCTGATGCTCATCGTGCTTGCCCTTTCGCTGCCGATCGGCGTCGCAGCCTCGATCTACCTCGAGGAATTCGCGCCGAAGAACAAGCTGACGGATCTGATCGAGGTCAACATCAACAACCTCGCCGCCGTTCCGTCGATCGTCTACGGTCTGCTCGGCCTGTCGGTCTTCATCAACTTCGCCGGCCTGCCGCGTTCGGCATCGCTCGTCGGCGGCCTGGTGCTGACCCTGATGACGCTTCCGACGATCATCATCGCGACGCGTGCGGCATTGCGCGCCGTACCGCCGTCGATCCGCTCGGCAGCTCTCGGCCTTGGCGCCTCGAAGATGCAGATGGTGTTCCACCATGTGCTGCCGCTTGCAATGCCCGGCATCCTGACCGGCACGATCATCGGCCTTGCCCACGCACTCGGCGAAACTGCGCCGCTGCTCCTGATCGGCATGGTCGCCTTCGTCGCCCAGGCGCCGGCCACTCCGCTCGATCCCTCCACGGCACTTCCGGTTCAGGTCTACATGTGGGCCAACGAAGCCGAGCGCGCATTCGTGGAAAGAACCTCGGGTGCCATCATCGTCCTGCTCCTGTTCCTGATCGTCATGAACATCGGAGCTATCCTCTTGCGTCGTCGCTTTGAGCGCCGCTGGTAAACGGAGTAAAGATCATGAACATGTTGACGGAAGCCGCAGTCGAGAAGGCGCTGGACCAGAAAATGAGCAACGTCCCGTATAAGATGATCGGTCAGGATGTCTCCGTTTATTACGGCGAGAAGCGTGCGCTTTTCGATGTCAATCTGAACATCCGCGAAAACACCGTGACCGCGCTGATCGGCCCCTCGGGCTGCGGCAAGTCCACCTTCCTGCGTTCGCTGAACCGCATGAACGACACGATCGACGGCTGCCGCGTCACCGGCAAGATCACGCTCGACACAGATGATATCTACGATCCCGATATCGACGTCGTCGAACTCCGCGCCCGCGTCGGCATGGTATTCCAGAAGCCGAACCCGTTCCCGAAGACGATCTATGAAAACGTCTCCTACGGCCCGCGCATTCACGGTCTGGCAAAGTCCAAGGCCGATCTCGACCAGATCGTCGAGACCAGCCTGCAGCGCGCCGGCCTCTGGAACGAGGTCAAGGACCGCGTGCATGAATCCGGCACCGGCCTTTCCGGTGGTCAGCAGCAGCGTCTGTGCATCGCACGCGCCGTTGCGGTCAGCCCGGAAGTCATCCTGATGGACGAACCCTGCTCGGCGCTCGACCCGATCGCGACTGCAAAGGTCGAAGAGCTGATCCACGAGCTGCGTGAAAACTACACGATCGTCATTGTGACGCATTCCATGCAGCAGGCCGCGCGCGTATCACAGCGTACGGCCATGTTCCACCTCGGCAACCTGGTCGAGGAAAACGATACTGACAAGATGTTCACCAATCCGGACGATCCGCGCACCCAGGACTATATCATGGGCCGGTTTGGCTGATTTTGGCAATGTGAAGCCTTCCCGATTTTCGAGGACAAAGCCCCATGGCATCGACACATATTTTTTCCGCCTATGACGACGATCTGAAGTTCCTGTCCCGGCGCATTTCCGAGATGGGTGGTCTTGCCGAACAGATGGGCGCCGACGCAGTTCGCGCGCTGGTCAACGGTGACACCGCACTCGCTCAGAAGGTCATTTCCGACGACGTGATCCTCGATCACGCTGAACGCGAAATCAACGACAAGGCGATCGTCACGATCGCCCGCCGCCAGCCGATGGCCTCCGACCTTCGCGAGATCATGGGTTCGATCCGCATCGCCGCCGACCTCGAGCGCGTCGGCGATCTCGGCAAGAACACGGCCAAGCGCGTCATCGCTGTGCAGAGCACCGGCGTTCCGCGCAAGCTCGCCCGCGGTCTCGAGCATCTCTCCGAACTGGCGCTGGTCCAGCTCAAGGAAGTGCTCGACGTCTACACCAATCGCTCGGCCGACAAGGCCAAGTCCATCCGCGAGCGCGACGACGAGATCGACGCGATGTACACCTCGCTGTTCCGCGAACTCCTCACCTACATGATGGAAGATCCGCGCAACATCACGAGCTGCACGCATCTTCTCTTCTGCGCCAAGAACATCGAGCGCATCGGCGACCACGCGACCAACATCGCCGAGACGATCTACTACATGGCAACCGGCGCCCAGCCGGAAGGCGAGCGTCCGAAGGACGACAGCTCCAATACCGTTGGTGCGGTCACGGAGTAATCCGGACCTGCCGATTGCGTGCGCGCCCCGTCGGGGGCGCGCAGGTCGCAGCCAATTCCGAGTTCTTGCATGGTCCCTTGCTTAAATCACCCCCGGTTTAAGGATCATGCATTAGGAGACTGACACGCATGATCCCAAGAGTTGCAGTTGTTGAAGATGAAGAGGCGCTGAGCGTGCTTCTCCGCTACAACCTCGAAGCCGAAGGTTTCGAGGTGGATACGATCCTTCGTGGCGACGAAGCCGAAATCCGGCTTCAGGAGCGCACGCCGGACCTGCTCATCCTTGACTGGATGCTGCCGGGCGTTTCCGGCATCGAGCTCTGCCGCCGGCTGCGCATGCGGCCGGAAACCGAGCGCCTGCCGATCATCATGCTGACGGCGCGCGGCGAAGAGAGCGAGCGCGTTCGCGGTCTTTCGACCGGCGCGGACGACTATGTCGTCAAGCCCTTCTCCACGCCGGAACTCGTCGCCCGCGTCAAGGCGATGCTGCGACGCGCCCGTCCCGAGGTGCTCTCCACCGTTCTGAAATGTGGTGATATCGAGCTCGATCGCGAAACGCACCGCGTCCATCGCAAGAGCCGCGAAGTTCGCCTCGGCCCGACCGAATTCCGCCTGCTGGAATTCCTCATGTCCTCGCCGGGCCGCGTCTTCTCCCGCTCGCAGCTTCTCGACGGCGTCTGGGGCCATGATATCTACGTGGACGAGCGCACCGTCGACGTCCATGTCGGCCGCCTGCGCAAGGCGCTGAATTTCTCCAACATGCAGGATGTCATCCGCACCGTGCGCGGCGCGGGATATTCCATGGAAGCTTAAGCTTAGTCCGAGTGATCGGAGGTCCAGACGGGTCGCTCGCTTGCCGGGCGGCCCGTTTGTCTATCTGGCCCCCCTAGCTCCTTACGAAAGCCGACACCAGGCGCCGAAAGCGAACCTCGAAAGGATCTGCTTTTTACAGACGAATGCGCACAAGAATTCGATCAAGAGCCTTTTGCAGAGCCGCAGTGCCGCCAAACGCACGAAAGTCTTCGAGCACCTGTTCGTTCAATCCGCCCTTGGTCGAATGCTCGCCGATGAGTTCATTGAAACTCGCGACAGGTTTTGAACGGGCAGCATGGGCGAGGCCGGAAAACAGTTGACGGAGGTAGGCGTCGCCAGCCGCTCCCGAGAGCCCCTTGCTCTGCAGCCAGGTCGACGTCGCGTCCAGGATGCCGAAATAGCTGGCCATCAGGCAGCTCGCCACCGCGAGAAGTTCGAACTCCTGCTTGTCTTCAACCTGGATCGCCGTTCCGAGCGCCGAAAAGAGTGTGTGGGAGACCTCGTCGGGCGGGTAGATCGCAGTCGCCCCCTGGAGATCGGCGACGAACGGAAGTGGAATTGCCAGGCTCAGGCGAACCGGCCGATCGATCCACGCCAGCAGTTGATCCATTGGCGTAGCCGCGACAAAGCTGATGACATGGTGGCCCGGCCGAAATCGGAGCGAGCGGATGACCTCCTCGGCAATTTGCGGCCTCACTGCCAAAAATACGAGATCGGAGCGGTCGAGAACATCCTGGTTGCCCACAGCGATAGACACATTCCCGTTTGCCGCCGCGAGGCGGGAGGCAACGCCTGCGTTACGAGGTGACAGCGCGATGGGTGTGTCGCGAAACGCTGTCTTGCCCAATCCGGTGACGACAGCCTCGGTAATCGTGCCCGCCCCGACGAACCCCATTGTCATCCGCTTTGGATCGATCTCCATTGGCACCCCCCAAGCGACTATTTGCGCCGTGCTACTCCACCAGAATACCGCATCTGTATCAGAAAATCGCGCTACAGCGCCATGACCACCGGTCCATGCCAGCCCTGGGGCTGAAACGCATCGATGGTCTTGGCCACATAAGTTCGCATTGTCAGGCAGGGTGGATGCCGGCAGAGATCGGCCTTCCGCAGATCGCGGTCAGGAGCCGTTTTCCGGCGTTCCTGTGCCGGCTAAAAAATCACCCCTCCGCGCCAGGCGAGGAGGGGTGATGATACATTGCGTCTGTTGCAAGATCGCTGCTCAGGCGACCCGGACAGCCTTGCGGCGTTCGCTCACCGGCTGATAGGCGAGACGCTGGTGGTAGTTGCAATAGGGCGATGAATCCGGGGAGTCGCAGCCGCAGAAGTAGAAATCGTCCTTCAGCGGATCGCCGACCGGCCACTTGCAGGTGCGCTCCGTCAGTTCCGTCAGGCCGAGGCGACGCGAAATAGGCACGACCACGTTTTTGGCCGGCACGTATTCCATTTCCTCGACCGTTTCGATCTCGATCTCTTCCTTCAGCATCGTTGCGCCCTGCTGGCGCGTCACGGTGCGGGTGGCGATGCGAGATGCATAGTTCGGGGCGCGGGGCGCAGAGGTGTTGCGCTTGGGCGCACGCGCCGTGGTTGCGGTGCCGCCGGCCTTGGCGCGACCGGGAAGACTGAGCCGGTGAACCTTGCCGATAACAGCGTTTCTACTTACTCCGCCAAGTTGCGCAGCGATCTGGCTGGCACTCAGTCCCTCCGACCAAAGCTTCTTGAGCTTTTCGACACGCTCGTCTGTCCAGTTCATGCCCTGTCTCCACCTTTCGCGTTGGTGATGGCAGAATCCCTCACCGTTGCCTCGGAAGCCTCCGAAGCAAGAAACGCCTGATCAATTTTGGTGACTAGTTCCGCCGCATGCAGTCTAGTAATTGAACTTTAACCTAGTGTGAGCCTGACTCTGTGACAAGAGTCGCAGGAATCCGATGAATCCGAATTCGTAGTTTTCCCCAACTTGCTTCCCGGGAGAGTCATTTCTGCAACATTAGCTGTTGATAGACCTGTAATGCGGATTGCAGGCTTGACGCATGCGCTAAATCCTCAGTTTTGTTGACATTGCAGTGCGAAAAGTAAATAGTGCTTCAGGCCGCCGAAAGGCGGCATTTTTAATTTTTCGGACCGGGTTTTCTTAGCCGGAGTCCGTTGCCTCAGAGCCTGATTGAAGGAGATCGCGCCATGGCTGAAGCCTCGCCGCTTTATGATACCTATTCTCGTGCCCCGCTGCGGTTCGAGCGAGGTGAAGGCGTCTGGCTGATCACCGAAACCGGCGAGCGATATCTGGATTTTGGCGCGGGCGTTGCCGTCACCTCCGTCGGACACGGCAATCCGCATGTCGTGGCCGCTCTCAAGGATCAGGCTGACAAGGTCTGGCACCTCTCCAACGTCTATGAGATCCCCGGCCAGGAAAAGCTTGCCAACCGCCTGACCGAGGCCACCTTCGCCGACAAGGTGTTCTTCACCAATTCCGGTGCCGAGGCGCTCGAATGCGCCATCAAGACAGCGCGCCGCTACCAGTTCTCCAAGGGTCATCCCGAGCGTTTCCATATCATCACCTTCGAAGGCGCCTTCCACGGCCGCACGCTGGCGACGATCGCTGCCGGCGGCCAGGAAAAATATCTCGAAGGTTTCGGCCCCAAGACCCCCGGTTTCGACCAGGTTCCTTTCGGCGATATCGAGGCGGTACGCGCGGCGATTACCGACAAGACGGCCGGCATCCTCATCGAACCCGTGCAGGGTGAGGGTGGCGTGCGCCCGGTGACACCTGAATTCATGAAGGCGCTCCGCCAGCTCTGCGATGAGCATGGCCTGCTCCTCATTCTCGATGAAGTTCAGACCGGCGTCGGCCGCACCGGCAAGCTCTTCGCCCATGAATGGTCGGGTGTCACGCCCGATATCATGGCTGTTGCGAAGGGCATCGGCGGCGGCTTCCCGCTCGGCGCCTGCCTCGCGACTGCAGAAGCAGCCTCCGGCATGAAGGCCGGCACGCATGGTTCCACCTATGGCGGCAATCCGCTGGCCATGGCCGTCGGTAACGCGGTTCTCGATGTCATCCTTGCCGAGGGCTTCCTGCAGCACGTGCGCGATGTCACCCTCGTCTTCCGTCAGGGCCTTGCCTCGCTCAAGGATCGCTATCCCGATGTGATCGAAGATATCAGGGGCGAAGGTCTGCTGCTCGGCGTCAAGGCTGCCATCCCCTCGGCAGAGCTGCTGAAGGAAATCCGCGCAGCACACCTTCTGGCAATACCGGCAGGCGACAATGTCATCCGCCTGCTGCCGCCGCTGGTCGTAACCGCCGAGGAGGCGCGCGAGGGTCTTTCCCGTCTTGAACGCGCTGCCGAAAGCATCCGTGCCGCCAAGGTCAAGAAGACCGCTTGATAGGATATTGCCCCGCCCGCTGGCGGGCGTAGCAGGTAACGAACAATGGCTTCCCCCAAACACTTTCTCGATCTCTCCGCAGTCACCGCTTCCGACCTCAGAACCATCATGGACGATGCCAAGGTGCGAAAGCAGGCATTCAAGGCTGGTTCCGCCGACAAGCCGCTCGCCGGCAAGATGCTGGCCATGATCTTCGAGAAACCGTCGACCCGCACCCGCGTCTCCTTCGACGTCGGCATGCGCCAGCTCGGCGGCGAGACGCTGTTCCTGTCGGGTACCGAAATGCAGCTCGGCCGCGCCGAGACCATCGGCGACACGGCCAAGGTCCTGTCGCGCTATGTCGATGCCATCATGATCCGTACGACCGAGCACAGCCGGATGCTGGAGCTAGCCGAGCATGCCACGGTGCCCGTCATCAACGCGCTGACGGATGACACCCATCCCTGCCAGATCATGGCTGATATCATGACCTTCGAAGAGCATCGCGGCCCGATCAAGGGCAAGACGATCGCCTGGACCGGCGACGGCAACAACGTGTTGCATTCCCTCGTGGAAGGGGCCGCCCGTTTCGGCTACCGCATGAACATGGCGGTACCCCTTGGTTCCGAGCCGAAGGATCACTATCTGAACTGGGCCCGCAATGAGGGCGCCGAAATCATGCTTTACCATGATGCTGACCGTGCGGTCGCCGGCGTCGATTGTGTGGTGACCGATACCTGGGTCTCCATGAATCAGGAACATCGGGCCCGTGGTCACAATGTCTTCCAGCCTTATCAGGTCAACGCGCATTTGATGGCGCAGGCCGGCAAAGATGCATTGTTCATGCATTGCCTTCCCGCCCACCGCGGCGAGGAGGTGACGGATGAGGTGATCGATGGCCCGCAGTCCGTAGTCTTCGATGAGGCGGAAAACCGTCTTCATGCGCAGAAGTCGATTCTTGCTTGGTGCCTGGGCGCGATCTGAACCATAATCGGATGTCGCGAGTCCAAAACTCGCGGCTGCGCAAGCAGCCGGTGCGCTAGCCGGCTGCTCTGACAGAACAGGAGTGAAAGCCATGGCAGAAGCTGCCGCCGCCCTCGGCGAGTTCGATTTCGCCGGCGATGATCATGTCGTCCCCTTCCAGGTGGAAGGGCTGGATGTGCGCGGTCGCGCCGTCCAGCTCGGCCCGATGCTGGATTCGATCCTCGAGCGCCATCACTATCCCATGCCCGTCGCCCGCCTTCTGGCGGAAGTGGTGGTGCTCACGGTGCTGCTCGGCACCTCGCTGAAGTTCGAGGGCAAATTCACGGTCCAGACCAAAAGCGACGGTCCCGTCGATCTACTGGTCGCCGATTTCTCGACGCCGGAAAATGTCCGGGCCTACGCCCGCTTCGATCAGGCCTTGCTCGACAAGGCGATTGCGGCAGGCGAAACGGAGCCGGAACAGCTGCTCGGCAAGGGCGTGCTCGCCTTCACCATCGACCAGGGCAAGTTCAGCCAGCCCTATCAGGGCATCGTCGCGCTTGACGGTACCTCGCTGGAAGACATTGCCGGTGTCTATTTCCGCCAGTCGGAACAGATCCCGACACGTGTGCGCCTTGCCGCTGCCGAACTCTTCGACCGCGACGAAAACGGTAAGCCGCGTCACCGCTGGCGGGCAGGGGGCCTCGTCGCCCAGTTCCTGCCGGAAGCGCCGGAGCGTATGCGCCAGCCCGATCTTCATGGCGGCGATGGCGACACGGCTACGCGCGCCCATGTTGAGGATGATGCCTGGACGGAAGCCCGCTCGCTCGTTGAAACGGTCGATGCCGACGAACTGACCGATCCGCAGGTCGGCACGGAACGCCTGCTCTTCCGACTCTTCCACGAACGCGGCGTGCGTGTCTACGATCCGCGGGCGGTCTTCGATCGTTGCAGCTGTTCGCGCGAAAAGATCGGCGGCGTGCTGAAGGGTTTCAGCGCGGAGGAAATCGAGGCGAGCCAGGAAAACGGCGAGATCGCGGTGACCTGCGAATTCTGCTCGACGACCTATCGCTTCCCGGTGCAGGAACTGACGCCTCAGCTTATCTAGTCTTCCTGACTGGAAGCGACGAGAAGCAATAAACAGGCGATGGTGCAGCACAGTGACTCGACTTTTGGTAGTCACTGTGTGCCTATGCGTTTCATTGGTTGGGCTATGAAAACGGGATGGGTGCCAATGAAGCTGTTGTGTTTGCTTCTCGCGCTGATAGCTGCGGTGCCGCAAACGAGCTTCGCCAGTGACGAGACAATGCTATGGAAAGAAGTCGGCGGCTGGACGGTGGCTGCCGACCTGACTTTGGGCAGCGCCTGCTTTGTTGCGACGGCCTTTGAGGATCGTACACTTTTCCGTCTTGGCTTCAATTTCCTCGATCAGGACCATCCCTTTTATATTCTGATGGTCAATGACAATTGGAAATCGTTGGAGGAAGGCAAGCAATACCCGATCGAGCTCTATCTGGACCGCTCCAAATGGACTGTCGATGCAAGCGCTGTGGTCTTTAACGGTGAAAAGGGACTACGCATTGATTTTAAAGATACTAACTTGGTTAGCGAGTTTGCCGTCAAGTTGGGTTTTCGCGCCGATTTTAACGGCAAGCGAATAGTCGCCCTTAGTCTGAAAAACTCCGTCAAGGCTATTGATGAGATGATCGCCTGTCAGAAGGCCGTTGACGCTGTCCTGGCCAAACAGCCGAAACCGCCACAGTCAAAGGATCCATTCGATGCAAAACCGGATGCTCAGACCGCCTCGGATCCGTTTGAACTTTAACAGAGATTGACGACTGAAGGCTCAAGATTGACGCATCGTCGCAAATAGCGAGGCTACGCTTTAGTTCAGCACCCTGAGCAGGCCGGGTGAATCGAGCGAGAAGGCGGGTATGTCGACATCGAACATCTCGCCTTCGTCCGTCTCCATCTGGTAGTGGCCAAACATCAGGCCGGATGGCGTATCCAGCGGGCAGCCGGAGGAATATTCATAGGTATCGCCCGGCTGCAACCGCGGCTGCTCGCCGACGACGCCGGGGCCGCTGACCTCGTCGATCTGCCCGTTCTGGTCGGTAATGTTCCAGTAGCGGTTGACGAGACGGACGGCGATATCGGAGTTGTTGCTGATCACCACACGATAACCCCAGACATAGCGATCGTCTTCCGGATCGGATTGCTCCTCCAGATAAAACGGCTCGACAACGACTTCGATATCTCGTGTGAGGGCGCGGTACATGCCTTACACCTTAGTCAGGATACGTTACCCGTATCTTATACGAGGCCTCTTCCGTCAAGAAACGGTACAGTGATCGCGGCCTCACTACCTTCAGTTGGGCCGCCTTTCGTTCATTAAGCCTAACTCTCAGTGTTAATTTCAAGGCAAATGCGACGGCCGCGGCGTTTGCCGGCGGCCGTGCCTTGATGTCAGGCCGAAACCTTGGCCAGCGCGCGGGCGAAATCTTCGATGAGATCGTCCGTGTCCTCGATACCGGCCGAGAGGCGTACCGTGCCCGGCGAGATGCCGAGTTCGGCGCGAGCCTCGTCCGTCAGGTTCTTGTGCGTGGTCGTGGCCGGATGCGTGATCAGGCTCTTGGAGTCCCCGAGATTGTTGGAGATCTTGACGATATCAAGCGCGTTCTGCAGCGCGAAGGCAGCTTCCTTGCCACCCTTCAGCTCGAAGCAGACGAGTGTCGAGCCGCCCGACATCTGCTTGGCGATAATATCGGCCTGTGGATGGTCCTTGCGGCCGGGATAGATGACCTTGGCGACCTTGCCCTGATCAGCGAGGAAGTCGGCGATATCAGCCGCATTCTGGGTCTGCTGCTTGACGCGGAGCGGCAGCGTCTCGATGCCCTTCAGCAGTGTCCACGCATTGAACGGCGACATGGCCGGGCCGGTATGGCGGAAATAGTCGTGCAGGTTCTCGTCGATCCATTCCTTGTCGGAGAGAACGACGCCGCCGAGGCAGCGGCCCTGGCCGTCGATGTGCTTGGTCGCGGAATAGACGACGATATGGGCGCCGAGCTCCAGCGGCTTCTGGAAGAGCGGCGTTGCAAACACGTTGTCGACCACGACCTTTGCGCCGATCTGGTTGGCGAGCTTGGCGACACCTGCGATGTCGACAACTTCCAGCGTCGGATTGGTCGGGCTTTCCAGGAAGAAGACCTTGGTCTTTGGGGTAATAGCCTTTTCCCAGTTTTCGAGGTCGCGACCGTCGATCAGCGTGCAGTCGATCCCGTATTTCGGCGCAAGCGTCTCAACTACCCAGCGGCAGGAGCCGAAGAGGGCGCGCGCAGCAACGATATGATCGCCGGCCTTCAGCTGGCAGAGGATGGCAGCAGTAACAGCGGCCATGCCGGAAGCGGTGGCGCGGGCGTCTTCAGCGCCTTCCAGCATGCACATGCGCTTTTCGAACATGTCATTGGTGGGGCTGCCGTATCGCGCATAGATGAAACCGTCCGTCTCGCCCTTGAAGCGCGCTTCGGCTGCTTCGGACGTATCGTAGACGAAACCCTGCGTGAGATAGATTGCCTCTGAAGTCTCGCCATACTGCGAACGGAGCGTTCCGCCGTGGACGAGTTGGGTTGCTGGGCGCCAGGTCTTGCTCATGCCATCACCACTTTCAAACAACAAAAAAACCGGCCGCAAATGCAGACCGGTTTTCAACCCGGTCTTTTTAGCCACTTGTTTAACGTGGCTGCAAGCCGACCGGCCAAATCACCACGGGATAAATTTGCAATACTGCCGTTCTAAGCTTGCGTCAATTCCCCGACTTTGGTTTTGTCTCCGCGAGTATATGGATGGAGCATGATGGCTCGCGAAACTGGAATTTTGGCTGACCGCGCAATTGCCGCGCTGTTTGAAACCGGGCGTCTTCAAAGCGAACGCGAGCTGGACCGCGACCAGATCCAGCCGGCAAGCCTGGATCTGCGGCTGGGCGCCAAGGCTTTCCGGGTGCGCGCCAGCTTCATGCCTGGCCCATCCCATCTCGTTTCCGACAAGCTCGATCGGCTGAGCCTGCACGTCATCGACCTCGGCGAAGGCGCGGTATTGGAAACCGGCTGTGTCTATATCGTGCCGCTGATGGAGCATCTCGATCTGCCGGCCAATATGTCGGCTTCGGCCAATCCGAAGAGCTCGACCGGTCGCCTTGATATCTTCACGCGTGTCATCACCGATTACGCGCAGGAATTCGACAAGATCCCATCAGGCTATTCCGGGCCGCTCTATCTCGAAATCAGCCCGCGCACCTTCCCGATCGTCGTGCGCCGCGGCTCGCGCCTGTCGCAGATCCGTTTCCGCGTCGGCCAATCGGTACTCGGTGAGCCGGATCTTCTGAAACTGCACGAGACGGAAACGCTGGTCGCAGCCAAGCAGCCGAACATTTCCGGCGGCGGCATCGCGTTGTCGATCGACCTGACGGGCGACAAAGACGGCCTGATCGGCTACCGCGGCAAACATCACACCGCCGTCGTCGATGTCGACAAGAAGGCCCAGCACGATATCTACGATTTCTGGGAGCCGCTCTACAGCCGCGGCCGCAACGAACTGATCCTCGATCCTGACGAGTTCTATATCCTGGTCTCGCGCGAGGCCGTACACGTTCCCCCGCACTACGCGGCGGAAATGACGCCCTTCGACCCACTCGTCGGCGAATTCCGCGTCCACTATGCCGGCTTCTTCGACCCCGGTTTCGGCCATGCTCCGGCAGGCGGTCGCGGCAGCCGCGCGGTGCTCGAAGTGCGCAGCCACGAAGTGCCCTTCATCCTCGAAGACGGCCAGATCGTCGGCCGCCTGATCTACGAACACATGCAGGAACAGCCCTCGAGCCTCTACGGCTCGGGTCTTGGCTCCAACTATCAGGCCCAGGGCCTGAAGCTCTCGAAGCATTTCCGCATCTGATATGCGGTGACGCCGCGACTTGACAGCGGCGGCCATCTGTTGGAAGTCTCAAGCGGTTCGCGGGTGTAGCTCAATGGTAGAGCAGCAGCTTCCCAAGCTGAATACGAGGGTTCGATTCCCTTCACCCGCTCCAGCTTCCCTCCTCAATCTCTTCCGAAAATTGTGATTGGCCGATATCGACGATGCGCGATCGCAAGCGAGCGATCCGGGCGAATGATATAGGTTTCCTCGACCTGCCGGCCGTACTGGTCGATGAAATCGTGCGGGAAGGTCGAGCCGATTGGCGACTTGGTAAGCTTCGAACGCGGCTGACCGCTATAGGTGATGCTGCCGGGAATGGGTTCGAGGCCGGGACCGTTATACTCGACAGTGGTGCAGCCGGCGAGCGCCAGCGCGCTGATCAGGCCAAGTGCGATCAGTTTCATGTTGGATGCCTTTCTTTCCGCAGCACGGCGCCATTCTACCTCAAATCGCCGAAAGCTCACGACACAAACGGCACCGGTGTCTTCAACCCTTCGAGAAGAGCTTTGCGACCAACAGCCTACTGCCTGGCGAAAGTGACTCGGCCGGTGATGTTGCCGCTATTGGGTCGATCTGCTAGAGCGGCAATGTCGAAAAAGGCAGGACCGGATAAGGTAAGCCCGGTCCCCTCCCACCATGGGAAGCTCTGCTCCGTGTTTCACACGAGAACCCGCGACGTGGCCCGCATGCGAATGCGGGGTCCCGGCGGCATGCGGAGCGTTAAAAGACGCACTCCTCCGGGATTTTATTCTCAAAGGAGACAGTCATGCGTTTGAACCATCTTGATTTCTACGTGCCCGATATTGCCGCTACGGCGGATTTCTTCCTGCGGTATTTCGCTCTCGAATTGCGGGAGATGAACGAACGGATCGGCCGGGCGATCCTCGACGACGACCAGGGCACGGAGGTCGTTCTCAGTCGCCCGTTGCCAAAATTCGGCGGTGCCGATCAGGTCGAGCTGCAGCGACAAACCTATCATATCGGCTTTATTTTTGCTGAAAGGTCGGATGTCGATGGGCTTCATGGCCGCCTGGCAGCGGACGGCGCCGCTGTCTCAGGGCCGCCTGCCGCCATTCGCGGCGGCTGGCTCTTCTATTGCACCGCGCCTGGTAACATTCTTGTCGAAGTCGGCTGGCGTCCACGGGTCTGAACAGAGACCTGAAACGAAAATGGGCGGCCGAAGCCGCCCATCCTCATTCAATCTATCGCTTGCTCAGAACTCCGTCCAGTCGGCTTCCTGGCTGCTGGACGGGGCGGCGGCATTGCTCACGCCGAAGGCGCTGGCGAGCTTCTGGCCGAGCGCGCGGGCAGGCGAAGCCTTCGGGCGTGTCGTGCTTTCGGCAACGCGGACCGGCGTTCTGGCGGCTGGGCGTGTGGCGGCGCGTGGCGCGGCCGGCGCCGTCGGGATCGGCGCGCTTGCAACGAAGCCGCCGGTGCCCGTCAGGCGGAACTGGCCGAGCAGATTGTTGAGTGCCGCCGCTTCCGTGGCAAGGCCATGGCTGGCTGCAGTGGATTCCTCGACCATGGCGGCATTCTGCTGCGTGCCCTGGTCCATGGTGTTGACGGCTGTGTTGATCTCCTGCAGGCCGGTCGATTGCTCGCGGGCTGCTTCTGCAATCGCGTGGACGTGCTGGTTGATTTCCTGCACCTCGTGGACGATTGCGTCGAGCGCCTTGCCCGTTTCGCCGACAAGGCTGACGCCGGTCTGCACATGCGTACCCGATGTTGTGATCAGCGCCTTGATTTCCTTGGCGGCGTTTGCCGAACGCTGCGCGAGTTCACGCACCTCTTGTGCGACGACCGCAAAGCCCTTGCCGGCTTCACCGGCGCGCGCTGCTTCAACACCGGCGTTGAGCGCCAGCAGGTTCGTCTGGAAGGCGATATCGTCGATGACGCCGATGATATTGCCGATCTCGACGGAGGACTGCTCGATCTGCTGCATGGCAGCGACCGCCTTGCGGACGACGTCGCCGGATTTTTCGGCACCGAGGCGGGTGCGGGCCACGAGCTGGCTTGCCTCTTCGGCCCGCTTTGCCGCGTCTCTTACCGTCGTGGTGATCTCTTCGAGCGCTGCCGCCGTTTCTTCGACGGAGGCGGCTTGCTGTTCAGTGCGCTTCGAGAGCTCGTCGGCAGACGACCGGATCTCGTTGGCGCCGGCGCTGATCGCGCGGGCATTGGAGCCGACCGTGTGCAGGGTCTCGTTGAGCTTCTCGATCGAATTGTTGAAGTCCCGGCGCAGCGCGTCGAGATGCGCGACGAAAGGCGTTTCGATATGCGATGCGACATCGCCGGCAGAGAGTCGGCGCAGGCCGTCTCCGAGCGCATTGACCGCGCGCTCGAGATCGGCGGCTTCCGCAGCTTTCTGCGCTTCGCGTTCCCGGCGTTCGTTGTCGCCGAGGCTGCGGTCGGCTTCGGCGCGTGCCTCGATCCGGGCGCGTTCGATCGCGTTGTCGCGGAAGATCGAGACGGCCTTGGCCATCTGACCGACTTCGTCGCCGCGGTCGAGCCCGCTGATCTCGCTCGCGGTATCGCCTTCGGCAAGCCGCGTCATGCGCAGGCGCAACTGCATCATGGGGCCGGCGATGCCGATTTGCGCCACGGCCACGCTGATGCCGACAGCAGCCAGAACCGCAATGCCGATCAGAATGAAGCAGAAGAAGATCCGCTCATTGACGGAAGCCGAAAGCGCGTCGCCGCCGTCATTGAGCATCGTCATCATCGCATCGTTGTTGGCGATCATCTTCGGCGTCAATGCGTTGAGCTTGGCGTTGATCAGAGCGACATTCGCCAGGGCGCCAGCGCTGTCCTTGGCCTTGCTCTGTTCGATGATCTTGTTCGCCAGCGTTTCGATTTCATCGATACCAGCCTGGATTTCATCGATCGCGGCCTTGCGGCTGGGCACAAGCTCCAGCGCCTGCTTCATGCGGTCGCGTGCCTGCGGCAGCTTGCTCGGAGTGGCGAGTGCCGTCTGGAATGCCGGCGTATCGGGCTTCATGTCGGCAAGCAGGCTCACTTGCAGCACCGAGGCGACGACCGATGCGCTCGCGCGAGCGCTCTGCATCGAGGCCAGCGCCTCATGATCGATGAAGGCGCTGTAGGTCGCGTCCGCTTGGCGGAACTCCGACATGACATAGACCAGTCCGGCCATGGTGATCAGCCCCAGGAGCGCCACGACCGATATGACTTTTGTACGGATTTTCAGATGTTTCAGCATGGAATGTCACCCGATTGGCCGGGTGTGTTGCGAACCCGGCGCTTTTGAAATCATTTGTTGCAGAACAATTCTTCGGTATTTCGGTGGCGGGAGATACCTTGAGAGGTTCGACATGCGCATCATGCGGTCGGCCGGTGAGGTCGGTGTCGTCGCGCCAAATAAGACCGGATATTGCTTAATTCCGCGCTAACGAGGGCATGCGATTGCTGTTAATTTCAGGGGGGCGGGCCGCTCTCGTCGCAGAGATCGCAAAACCGCTCCGCAGAATGCCGGAGTGATCTGTGTTGGATGGCGCTGTTGAAAAGTCAGCTTTGAAGGCAGAACAGTCCTTCTGTTTGCGCCTCTGGCAGCTGGCGGAACGGCTCGGCCATATTCCCCACACGGGATGATTCTGTTACAGCTCGGGGGAGCGGCAAACCCGCATGTAATCTCTAGGCAGGTCATAATGGTGCAATCTAAACCGGCGTTTATGGCCCGCGTAGGAATTTTCATCCTCTGCCTTTTTTCGGTTGCGCTGCTGTCGGTTTTTTCCGCTTTTGCGCAGCAACCGGGCCTGTCCGTGCCTCTGCTCTTCGATTCCCGCGAACGGTTGGCAAAGCCTGACCTTTCCTCGCTCGTGCGCCTGCGTTTCCTGACCTCGGTGGACTTCCCGCCTTTCAATTTCACCGACCAGAACGGCAAGCTCGCCGGCTTCAACATCGATCTCGCGCGCGAGATCTGCACCGAGCTGGAGATCGCCGACAAGTGCCAGATCCAGGCGCTGCCCTTTGCCGACCTGCAGAAGGCGCTCGCCGGTTTGCAGGGTGACGCCGTCATTGCCGGCCTTGCCGTCACGCCCGAGCTGCGCCGCGAGTTCCTCTTCTCCCGCCCTTATCTGATGCTGCCGGCCCGCTTCGTCCGCAACATAGGCGCCTCCGTGACCGGAACGACGGCTGCCGGCCTCGCCGGCCATTCCGTCGGCGTCGTCAAGGGCACAGTGCATGAGGCGATGCTCGCTGCCTTCTTCCCCGCCATCAAGGCTCAGCCCTTCGACAACAAGGAAGCGCTGCTGACGGCCTTGAAGGAGCGCAAGATCGATGCTGCCTTTGCCGATGCACTGCAGCTTTCCTTCTGGGTTGCTTCGTCAGCTTCGGACAAATGCTGCGCCCTGTTCGACGGTCCCTATATGTCCGAGCATTTCCTGGGCGAGGGAATGACGATCATGCTGCGCCAGAACGATAGCGTGTTGACGGCAGCAATCGACCATGCGCTCGCAACGCTCTCGCGCAATGGCCGCCTGCAGGAAATCTATCTGCGTTATTTCCCTTACGGGCTGTATTAGAGCAATTCCAGCAAAACTGTGCAGCGGTTCAGCGTCCGGAATTGCGTTAAAAAAGCCGAAAGCTTTAGCCCTTGCGGAAGCGGGCGATCGCGCTGCGCTCGATGGCGGCACAGGTCAGCTTGTCGAGACCGAGACGGTCGCGCAGCAGGCTGAGCAGCCGCAGTTCTTCTGCCTTGACGGAAAGGTCGGCCGAGGCGACTTCAACTGCCAGTGCATAGGCCGTGTCATAGAGACGGGCAGGCAGTGTATCGCGAACGGTTTCAAGTACCACATCCAGCCCTTCAGGGCCGGCGAGCAGCGAGGCGCAATCGCGGGCGATGGAAATCAGATTGTCGTCGTCGAAATCGCGGAAAACCGGCAGGAAGCCTATGAGCTGACCAATTCTCTCCATTTCCCGGTCGTTCATGGTGCTGTCGACGGCGGATGCCATCACCATCACATAGATCAGCGCGTCATGGGCGGAAAGCGGCTTGTTCATGTCTGATTCCCTCTTCGATGAGCGGAGATTAGGAATTGGCGGTCTCTATTACAAGGGAGCGGCCGTTTCGGGCCGGACTGCGGCCGCCGGCCTGCGGCGCGGATCTTCGCCGTGAATGCCCTGTTTTGCCTGTTTTGCCTTTTCGCCGGCAGCAGCAAGCGGTGAACCCGGCTGCGCATCCACCCAGCCGCTTTCAACCAGCCATGTGCCGATATCCTGCTGCCCCAGCCGGCAGGCAGCAGTTGCCATGTCCTCCCATGCATCGGAAGGCAGGTCGCAATCGATCGTGCGGTTGCGTAGGTAAAGCCGCAGCGCCGTCTTCGCCATCATGCCGCACGGCCACTGCTTTCCGTCCGAGCCGCAGCTCTTGTCGGCGGGCGTCTCGATGATATTGGCAATCTGCAGCCTGCGTTTACCGAAGGAGAGAATACCGGCGCTCTCCACCGTCGGTCGCAGCAGTTCTACGCTGTCCTTTCCGGCAGGGATAGGTGATGGCGTCTCCGTCGGCGCCGGAGCGCTTTGCGCGGGCGCCCCCGCTGGCGCATTCTCGGAAGAAGCACTTGCTGGGGTTTCGGATGGACCCGCTGCCGGCTCGGTTGGCGCAGGCTCCGTTGCCCGGGTGCTCAATTCGGCATCTTCATCCGTGAGCGATGCAGGCGGCTTTGCCACATCGGCGGTCGCATCGGGCAGCGCCGCGGCGACATTTCCGGCATCGGCGTCAGATGCCAGCCCCCCGCCGCCGTTGAGCCGTGCTTGCCCGGCCAAGAGCAGGCCGACCATGACCGCCATCCCCGCGATACCTGTGATCAAGGCTGCAGGGCGCATGATTATTTTCCTATTGGCTGGCCCAGATGATACGGGCAATCCATTCGACGTCGGAAAGCTCGATCGTCCGGTTGGGATGCTCGGGATTGAGCGACAAAAGTTCGATGGAGCGCGGGCTCTGCCGCAGAAGCACCTTGGCCATGACCTCGCCCTCGCGTGTCTTGACGACGACACGGTCGTTGCGGCGCACTTGCGCACCGGGCTCCACGATCAGCACATCGCCGTCGCGGTAGAGCGGCATCATGCTTTCGCCCTGTATCTCGAGTGCATAGACGCCGGCCTTCTGCGAAGGGCCAGTCGGGAATTCCACAACATCCCAGCCCTGGCCGGCAGGAAAGCCGCCATCGTCGAAAAAGCCGCCGGCGCCTGCCTGTGCAAAGCCGAGCAGCGGAATTGAGTTTCCTTGTGAGGCAAAAATCCCCTCCGGCAGGCTGGCGGCCGCAGCCCCCGCCGGCCGCATGAAGCCGAGGAACTGCTCCATGCTCGCCCCCGTCGCCTCCAGCACCTTGGCGATGGATTCCGTCGAAGGCCAGCGCAGGCGCCCGTCTGCCGATAGCCGCTTGGATTTGTTGAAGGAGGTCGGATCGAGACCCGCTCGCCGCGCAAGACCAGACGGCGTCAGGTCATGCCGTTCGGCAAGCCTGTCGATCGCTCCCCAGATCTGGTCATGTGACAGCATATGCGTCCGGTTCCGCGGTCCATCCGGCCGCTTTCTATCGCCGGCAGATTAACCGAGGCATTTCTCCGAGTAAAGCGAAAATGAGGAATAAAATCCTGTCTCGTCTGTCGCAGGCTAAAGCATGTCGCGCAAAAGTGCGCAGCGGTTTTGCGATAACGAACATGCGAAAACAAAAGCCTGAAGCGTGGCAAGCGAGTCCGAAGATCGCGACACGCTTTAGGCGACCATGGCCATGTTGATCTTGCCGAGCTGGATGACCGCCTGCGTGCGGCTGTCGACATTGAGCTTCAGGAGGATTGCCGAGACATGTGCCTTGATCGTCGCTTCGGAAACACCGAGCTCGTAGGCGATCTGCTTGTTCAGGAGTCCTTCGCCGAGCATGGTCAGCACCCGGCTCTGCTGCGGCGTCAGCGTGTGCAGGCGATGGATGAGGTCGGCGACATCGGGGTCCTGTTCCTGTCCGTCGCGATAGCTCTCGGGCGTCGCAATGTCGCCCGCGAGCACTGTCAGGATGCCGCGGCGGATATCCTCGATGCCTGAAGATTTCGAAATGAAGCCGGAAGCGCCAAGTTCCAGCGCCCGGCGGATTGTCGTGGTGTCGTCGGTCGCGGATATGATGACGATCGGCAGGCTGATGAATTCGGAGCGCAACGCCATCAGGCCGGAAAAACCGCTGACTCCAGGCATGGCAAGATCGAGCAACATCAGGTCTGCATCTGGGTGCTCGCCCGCAGCAGTTCTTGCCGCGGAGAAATCTCCGGCTTCGACGATTGCCTGGTGTCCGTCCATCCCGGTCACCGCCTGCCGCAACGCGTCGCGGAAAAGCGGGTGATCGTCAGCGATGATGATGGTCTGTTCCTGCATCGAAAACTCCCTCCCAAGAGCTCGATCCCGTCAGCCCTGTCCGGCTCCCCCGCGCGAACATGACTCTCCACTTATATGAATATAACCAGATCAACTCCGCTGCGGAAGAGGATTGGCCTCGTCTTCCGCCCGGAATTCCCGAACTATACCCATGAAACTGCGCATCATCCGCTCCATGATGCCGATCGATCGGTCGACCTCCGCATCCGTCGGCAAGGCGGGCCGGGCGCCTGAATTCTTTTCCAGCGCGCTTACGCGATCGGCGAGCCGGTCGAGTTCGTCCTCGTAAGCCGCCCGTTCATCGGCGGCCATGCGGCAGACCAGGGCACCATCCTTCTCGGCGCAGAGCGACATCGCCCCTGTTTGCCTGTCGAGGCGCACGAAATGGTCGCCGCTGCGTTCGAGCTGGAAGCGGGCGGTATCCGGCTCGGCCGCCAGTGCCGCACATGGCAGAAGACCGGCGGCAAGCAGTACTGCAAATGCCTTCATCGTCTCATCCTCCGCAAAGCGTGATACCCGTCCGTTTTTGCGCCCGCAGGCGTGGACATCGCCGTCTCTTTGGGGCAAAGCCCTCATTAACAAGGCCAGCCAACGGGATCATCATGACCGCGACACCGACCCTTTACAAGATCGTGCCGGAGGCACTCTGGAAGGAGGCCAGACAAACCGGCATTTTTCATGGCGCCGGCATTGATATCAAGGATGGCTTCATCCATTTCTCGACCGCGGACCAGGTCAGGCAGACCGCGGCCCTGCATTTCGCCGGCCAGGCCGGTCTCGTCCTCGTCGCGATCGATGGGAGCGGTTTTGGCGACAAGCTGGTCTTCGAACCCTCACGCGGCGGCGCGCTCTTCCCGCATCTCTATGCCGACCTGTCGCTTTCGGCCGTGCTCTGGGAGGCCGCCCTGCCGCTCGATAATGCCGGCCTTCACATCTTTCCGGAGCTCTCAGCGTGATCGACCCCTTCAAGCGCATCGCCCGCCGCGGCCTCTTCCTCTTCGATCCGGAGACCGCGCATGGCATGTCGATTGCGGCGCTGAAGTCAGGCGTCGTGCCCGCCTGCCGTATCGCGCCGGACCCGCGCCTGCGCCAGACCGTCGCCGGGCTCGATTTTCCCAATCCGCTCGGCATGGCAGCCGGTTATGACAAAAATGCCGAGGTGCCGGAAGCGCTCTTGAAGCTCGGCTTCGGCTTTACCGAAATCGGCACCGTCACCCCGAAGCCGCAATCGGGCAATCCGCGCCCGCGCATCTTCCGTCTGGTGGAAGACGATGCGGTCATCAACCGCCTCGGCTTCAATAATGAAGGCCATGATGCAGCTTTCCGCCGCCTTCAGCAGGTCAGTCGCGCCGGTATCGTCGGCGTCAATATCGGCGCCAACAAGGATAGCGAGGACCGCATCGCCGACTATGTCGCCGGCATCCGCCGCTTCTATTCGGTCGCCCGCTATTTCACCGCCAATATATCCTCGCCCAACACGCCGGGCCTGCGCGACCTGCAGGCGCGCGAAAGCCTCGCGGCCCTTCTGTCGGCTGTTTTGACGGCGCGTGACGAGGAAGCGGAAAAGGCCGGACGGAAAATCCCGGTCTTCCTGAAGATCGCCCCCGATCTCACAGAAGAAGGCATGGATGACATTGCTGCAGAGGCGCTGTCACATGCACTCGATGGTCTCATCGTTTCCAACACGACGCTCTCGCGCGACGGCCTGAAGGATCAGGTCCAGGCGAAGGAGACCGGTGGCCTTTCCGGCGCGCCGCTGTTCGAAAAATCGACGGCTGTACTCGCCAGGATGCGCAAGCGCGTCGGTCCTGCTCTGCCGATCATCGGCGTCGGCGGCGTCTCTTCGGCCGAGACTGCGCTGGAAAAGGTCAGGGCAGGGGCCGATCTCGTGCAGCTCTATTCCTGCATGGTTTATGAAGGTCCGGGCCTGCCCGGCACCGTCGTGCGCGGCCTCTCAAAGCTGCTCGACCGCGAAAAGGTCGCCTCGATCCGCGATCTCAGGGATAGCAGGCTCGACTACTGGGCAGCGCGAAAGGTCTGAGCCGCGCGCGGCTTGACCAGCACGACCAGGAAGAAACCGCGAAACAGCAGGAAGGCATTCATCGCCAGCCACAGGCCGTGATTGCCGAAGAGCGGCACGAAGACGGCAAGCATGGCAAGATAGCCCGCAAAGGACATCAGCATGCGGTTGCGCATGTCGACGGACCATGTCGCGCCGATGAAGACGCCATCCATCAGGAAGGCGAGTGCGCCTGTCAGTCCCGTCACCGCCGCCCAGGGCAGGTAGGTCTCGGCGGCTGCCTGTACTTCCGGCGAACTCGTCAGTCCGGAGATAAGGGCAGGACCGGCAAAATAGAAGAAGGCGGAAATGATTGCCGCAAGCCCGAAGGACCAGAGCGTCGTGAGCCTCAAGCCGCGGTCGAAGGCTGGCCGGTATTGCGCGCCGATCGCCCGCCCGGTGATCTGTTCGGCGGCATTGGCAAGACCGTCGAGATAATAACCAGACAAGAGGAAGAAATTCATCAGCACCGCATTGGCTGCAAGGGTAATGGCCCCGAAGCTGGTGCCGATGCGGGTCATGATCGCAAAGGAGCCGATCAGCACGAAGGTGCGGATCAGGATATCGCGGTTCAGCGCGAAAAGCTCGGCAAGCTTGCTGCGCGAAAAGATCTCCATCCGATTTGGCCGATGTGCCCGATCGAAGCTGCGCAGCACGATGAAGAGACCGGCAAGCGCGCCCACCGTTTCGCCCGCCATCGTGCCCCAGGCGACACCCGAAACACCCCAGTCGAGCGAGAGCCCGAGATAGATGGAGAGCAGGATGTTGATGCCGTTGATCACCGCCTGCAGCAGCAGTCCCGTCCGGCCTTGTCCGCGGCCAAGCACGAAGCCGAGCAACGCGTAATTGGCAAGGGCTGCCGGGGCTGCGAGGATGCGGATCGAGAAATAGGTGCTGGTTGCCTCGGCAATACGGCCTTCCGCCCCCATCAGCTTCAGCCCGACAACAATCAGCAGCGGCGACAGCACCAGAAGCACCAGACCGGAGCCGAGTGCGGAGACCATCGCTCGCCAGAAGACGGCCTGCTGCTCGTGTTGATCACGCCGCCCGAGTGCTTGCGCCGTCAATCCGGTCGTGGACGCCCGCAGGAAGTTGAAGCTGCCCATGATGAGGTCGAACAGCATGGCACCGATGGCGAGCCCCGCCAGCGCTTCCGGATCGCCCATGTGGCCAACGACGGCAGTATTGGTGATGCCGAGCAGCGGCGTCGTCATGAAGCCGAGCGTCATCGGAATGGCGATCGACAGCACCAGCCGGTGCGTCACGTCGAAGGCCAATATATTTCTGCTGCCGCCTGTATCCATATCCGCCTCTTGGGGAGAGAGGCGGTGTCGCCTCAGTTGGAAAGCACCATCGCCCAATAGGGCAGATTCTTCGAAGCCGTATTATGTGCAACGGCAACGCCGAGACCGCTATAGCGTCCGAGCATATTTTCCAGATGGTGGGGGGAATTGATCCAGGCAGTGACGACCGCATCGACGCTCTGCTGGCCCGCTGCGATGTTTTCGGCGGCCGGAAGGGAAACGCCGCTCGCCTTCACGCGGGCGCCGAAACTGTCCGTCATGCCCATCAGATGCTTCATCTTGCCCGCACTGGCCATGCGCTTGGCCTGGAAGATCGCGGCGGCACTTGCATGCGGATCGACGCTGAGCGGCGGCAGGCCATTCCTGGTGCGCAGCTGGTTGACGAGCGGCAGCGCCGAAGCGGTCTGATCGACGCCGTCGGATGGTGTGCTCGCCATTTTCGGCGTGGTCGTGCAGCCGGCAATGCCGGCGGCCAGTGCGAGGCCCGAAAGCTGAAGAATGCCGCGGCGCGAAAGGATGATTGAGCTCATGTTATTTGCGATAGCTGAAAAGACGGATGATGATGAAGATCGGGATGACGATGGTCGCACCCAGCATCAGATAGTCGCCGACGCGCCCGAGCGCCGAAAAACCCTGCCGCCACAGATGCACCACGAAATCGCGGAAATTGTAGATGAGCTCCCAAGGGGTGAGCCCGAATATGGCCATGACGAAGCCGACGATCAGCGAGACCACCAGAAGCTTGATGATCGTGCGGCCAATGGAATCGCCGAGGAATCTGTTTACCTGATCGGACATGCGCCATCTCCTGTTTGCCTTGAGATACGGTCACGGCGATTCGGCCGCAAGCCTTTTCCGCCAAGGCAGCACCGCCTCTGAAATAGGACTTGAGTTTTTTTGTGGCCGCAGCCAAATGCCGCCAGCCAAAGGGTCCGATCATGCAGCCAAGCCAGCTTTCTTCCGGCGACGTCATCGCCGACCGCCGTGCCGACTATGCGAAGATGCTCGACGAGGGCGGCGAAGCGGAAGCGGCGGCCGAGCTGATGGAGCAGGCGCTGGAACTTGCTCCGGCCTGGGCCGCCGGCTGGTATCGCCTCGCCACCTACCGTGAAAAGGCGGGTAAGGCGCATGCTGCCGTCGAAGCCTATCACCGCACGCTGGACCTCGACCCCGAGGATATCTTCGGGGCGGGCCTGAAGCTCGCGCTGCTTGGCGATACCGAGACGCCCGCTCAGCCGTCGAGCCGCTATGTCGAGCGCCTCTTTGATGATTATGCCGAGCGCTTCGAGACCTCCCTGGTAAAAAAGCTGGATTATTCCGTGCCGCAGAAGCTCGCGGCACTGATCGCTTCCACCGGCAGGCACTATCAGCATGCCGTCGATCTCGGTTGCGGCACGGGCCTGCTCGGCCCCGAAATCCGCGCCCACGTCACGCGCCTCGAAGGCTTCGACCTGTCACAGAACATGCTGGCAAAGGCCGCCGAAAAGCATGCCTATGACCATCTCGCCCAGGCCGATCTGTCGCTGGCGCCTGAAGCTTCCGGCATCTTCTCCGATGGCGGGCGGCACCGTGCCGATCTCGTCACGGCCGCCGATGTGCTGATGTATCTCGGCAATCTCGAAAGCGTCTTTGCGATCGTCGATGACCTCGCCGCAACAGGTGCCAACATCGTCTTTTCGGTCGAGGATGGCGGCGAGGGCGACGGCTTCAGCCTGGCGCCGTCGCTGCGTTATGCTCACTCGCAAACTTACATCGAGGGACTGGCGTCAGCCCACGGCCTCGAAATTCTCGATATCGTCAAAACCACCATTCGCAAAGATGGCGGCAGACCGATATCCGGCATTCTGTTCCTTACGCGCAAGGCGGCTTAAGCGCATATTTCTTGCGATTTTAAAATAGGTCAGCATTGCTTACGTATTTCGCTTGCGCACAACCGGGCAAGGCCTGATAATTCGGCCATCCCGCGAGACAGCGACGCGCTCCAAAAGCGCAGCACGCGCCGCATCCATCCCTACATTGCCCCTACCTCCGGCCGGTCCGGAACAGCCGCTATTGGAGATCGCGACATGAGCCAGATCATCAGTGCCCTCGGTTTCTGGAATACCACCGCGACACGCCACACGCCGGTCGAGGATGTGCAGGGCATATTTTCCGGCAGCCTCATCTCCGCGCTCGGCCTCTATGTGCTCGCCAGCGCCGGACTCCTGACCGGCAGCACCGCAGGCGTTGCCTTCCTGCTTCACTACGCCTTCGGAGTGAACTTCGGCCTCGCCTTCTTCCTGCTCAACCTACCCTTCTTCTACCTCTCGTGGAAGCGCCTCGGCACAGCCTTTACGATCAAGACCTTCATCGCCATCGGCCTGACGTCGCTGCTCTCCAGCCTGCAGCCGAAGGTCATGGAAATCGCCGCCATCCATCCGGCATGGGCAGCCCTTCTCGGTGGCCTGCTGCTTGGCTACGGGCTTCTTGCTCTCTACCGCCATCGCGCCAGCCTCGGCGGCGTCGGCATCCTCGGCATCTATATGCAGGAGCGTTTCGGCATCCGCGCTGGTATCGTACAACTCGCGATCGACATGTGCGTGCTGGCAGCCGCCTTCTTCGTCGCCACGCCGCCGGTCGTCTTCTATTCCGTGCTCGGCGCGGTCGTGCTCAACCTCTTCGTCGCGATCAATCATCGGGCCGACCGCTACATCGCGCTATAACATTCTTCCAGCTGATCTGACCGGAAACTCAACCTTACAAATTGGTAATCCGTTGTAAACAAAACGTAACTTGCCTGTGATGGATCCCGGCGTGAAACTTTCCCCCGCGCCGGAATTGATGAGGTGAGCTATGTCAGATCTGGAAAAGCTTGTCAGACGCCGCATGCAGGAAGAATACACCAAGGGTTCTTCCGCAGAGGAAATAACGAAGGTCATTCGCGACATATTCAACAGCGTCGACCTGTCGGGCAAATGGCCTGCAGCCGTTGCCGCACGGGCAATGACGGGTCACAAGTGACCAAATAGTCAACCGACCCGATACATCGGGTCGGTCACAGGATGAATTCCCTTCAGGCAGAATCTATCAGGCTGCCTTCTGCGGCGCATCGATCGGATGCTGGCTGCGGAAGCCAACGGCAAGCCGGTTCCAGATATTGATCGTGCCGATCGCAACCGTGATCTTGGTCATTTCTTCCTCTGAAAAATGCGCCTTCAGCGCTTCGTAGTCGGCATCCGGTGCGCCGGTCTCGGCAATCTTCGTCACCGCATCGACCCAGGCGAGCAGAGCGCGTTCGCGGGCGTCATAGACAGGCGATTCCCGCCATACGCACATGAGGTTGATCCACTGTTCGGAAAGGCCGTGGTGGCGCGCTTCCTTCGAATGCATGTCGACGCAATAGGCGCAGCCGTTGATCTGCGAGGCGCGAAGCTTGATCAGGTGAATGAAGCGCTTATCCAGTCCGGATTCCTGGACATATTGCTCCAGCGCCGCGACGGCCTTGTAGGCATCCGGGGCGGCTTTGCCGAAGTTGAAACGTGCTTGCATGGTATTCTCCTTGGGTTGGGGTTTGTTGTTGCGGCTCAGCGAGCCGCTTTTCTCTCGTGCATTTCCATGAAGGCGCAGCCTCTGGCAGCAATCCCGCCGTCATCATCTGCGGAAAGTTCGGCCAGGATTTCGGCGATACTGGTGTTTGCGAGTTCGGCGCGATAGGCGCGCTCTGCTCTGAGCATTGCCGCCGTGATCTGGCAGGGTTTCGTGAAATAGCGCTGCGGCAGCGGATTCGGCCCCCGCTGGCGGATCTCCGAACAGCGGAAGGCCGGTGCCGGCCCTTCGACCGCGAGCACGATATCGAGCAGCGAAATATCCTCCGGCTTCTTCGCCAGTCGATACCCGCCTTTGGGACCGGGCACTGTTTCCAGAATTCCGCTCCCCGAAAGCGCCTGCAGATGCTTCAGCAGGTAGCTAGTGGAGACACCGTGATATTCGGCAAGGGCCGCAGCCGATAACACGCCGCCTTCGGAGAGCCCGGCCAGCACTGCCGTGCAATGAATGCCCTGTTCGACACCGTCACCAAGCTTCATGGCCAATCTCCTCTATCGTAGATATAATTTATCCATGATTATGCCAAGGAGTCAATAGCGCTTCTATTCGCTGATGTTTGAACTACATTTGCCCCGTGGATCAGATCGATGCCGAAACCAGCCTTGCCTTACCCCCACCCTTCCTCCGCTGGTTTGCGGAAAAGGGATGGCGCCCGCGCGCGCATCAGCTTGAATTGCTGGCCCGCGCCGAAGCCGACGAAAGCACGTTACTCATCGCGCCAACCGGCGCCGGCAAGACGCTCGCCGGCTTTCTTCCGTCGCTGACCGACCTCACACGCCGCGGCAAAATCCCGCCGGGCTCGGCCTTCACAGGCATCCACACACTCTATGTCTCGCCGCTGAAGGCGCTGGCCGTCGACATTGAGCGCAATCTCATGAAGCCCGTTACCGAGATGGGCTTGCCGATCTCGATCGAGAACCGCACCGGCGATACGCCGAACGCCAAGCGCCAGCGCCAGAAGCTGAACCCGCCGGATATCCTGCTGACGACGCCGGAACAGGTGGCGCTGCTGCTTGCAAACCGCGAAGCCGAGCGTTTCTTTGGGGATTTGAAATACGTCATCTTCGACGAGCTCCACTCGCTCGTCACGTCAAAGCGTGGCCATATGCTCTCGCTTGGCCTTGCCCGCCTGCGTCGGCTGGCGCCCGATCTGAAGACCATCGGCCTCTCCGCTACCGTCGCCGAACCCCTGGATTTGCAGAGATGGTTGGTGGCGCAGCAGGAGGGCAGGGAGAATCACGCTGGCCTCGTACTCGTCGAAGGTGGCGCCAAGCCCGATATTTCCATTCTCGATACGGAAGAGCGCATCCCCTGGTCCGGCCACGCCGCCAAATACGCCATCCCGGATGTCTACCGCCAGCTCATCGACCATCAGACGACGCTGCTCTTCGTCAATACCCGCTCGCAGGCCGAGATGCTCTTTCAGGAGCTCTGGACGGTCAACGAGGAGAACCTGCCGATCGCGCTCCACCATGGCTCGCTGGATGTTGCGCAGCGCCGCAAGGTCGAAGCCGCAATGGCCGCCAATCGGCTGCGGGCCGTCGTCGCCACATCGACCCTCGACCTCGGCATCGACTGGGGTGATGTCGATCTGGTCATTCATGTCGGTGCGCCGAAGGGCGCCTCGCGCCTTGCGCAGCGCATCGGCCGGGCCAATCACCGCATGGACGAGCCGTCGAAGGCAATCCTCGTTCCCGCCAACCGCTTCGAGGTCATGGAGTGTCAGGTTGCCCTCGATGCGAATTACATCGGCGCGCAGGATACGCCGCCCGTAGGCCGAGGTGGGCTCGATGTGCTGGCCCAGCACGTGCTCGGCATGGCCTGTGCCGAACCCTTCGACATGCTGGAACTCTATGACGAGATCACCAGCGCCTCGCCTTATGCCGATCTTGCCTGGGAGACCTTCGAGCGCGTTGTCGATTTCGTCGCGACCGGCGGTTACGCCCTGCGCACCTATGAGCGTTATGCCCGCATCCGCAAGACCAGGGAAGGCCGCTGGCGCGTCTCCAATCCGCAGGTCGCCCAGCAATATCGCCTGAACCTCGGCACCATCGTCGAAGACCCGATGCTGAACATCCGTATGGCCAAGCGCGGGGAGGGCGGCAAGCTTGGCCGTCCCGGCGCCGTGCTCGGAAAGGTCGAGGAATATTTCCTCGAACAGCTCGCCCCTGGCGACACATTCATCTTCTCAGGCAAGGTTCTTCGCTTCGAAGGTATCCGGGAAAACGAGGCGCTGGTCAGCCAGGCCTATTCCTTCGATCCGAAAATCCCCTCCTATGCCGGCGGCAAATTCCCGCTTTCGACCTATCTCGCCGATCAGGTCCGCTCGATGCTCGATGATCCCGACCGCTGGCATCGTCTGCCGGATCAGGTGCGCGACTGGCTGTCGTTGCAGAAGGAAAAATCGCTGTTGCCGAAGCGCGACGAGCTGCTGATCGAAACCTTCCCGCGCGGCAGCCGCGGCTATATGGTCATCTATCCCTTCGAGGGCCGGCTTGCGCACCAGACGCTCGGCATGCTGCTCACCCGCCGACTGGACAGGGCAGGGGCAAAACCGCTCGGCTTTGTCGCGACGGATTATTCCCTTGCCATCTGGGGTCTGGAAGACCTCGGCCTGATGATCGCCAATGGCCACCTCAGCCTCTCGGATCTCTTCGACGAGGACATGCTGGGTGACGATCTGGAATCCTGGCTGAACGAATCCTTCCTTCTGAAGCGCACCTTCCGTAATTGCGCCGTGATTGCAGGCTTGATCGAGCGACGCCATCCGGGCAAGGAAAAGACCGGCCGGCAGATCACCGTCTCCGCCGACCTGATCTATGATGTGCTGCGCACCCACGAGCCCGATCACATCCTGCTGCAGGCAACACGGCAGGATGCTTCGACCGGTCTTTTGGATATTTCCCGCCTCGGCGATATGCTGAGGCGAATCAAGGGCCATATCACCCACCGGGCGCTGGACCATATTTCGCCGCTCGCCGTGCCGGTCATGCTGGAAATCGGCCGGGAATCGGTGCCGGGTCAGGCCCATGATGCGCTGCTTGCCGAAGCCGCCGACGATCTGATCGCCGAGGCCATGTCCTGAGAAATCGGGCCTGAATTATTGGGAATACGAGAGTGATGAACCGCCTGGCGCTCGCGCGCGACATGATCAGCCTTGCCGCAATACCGGGCGTCGAAACCGCCATTCACGGTGTTGCCGCCGTCTGCGATCCGCTTGGTGCGCTCTACCTGCCGGATGCCGGCATTCTCGTCGTTTCCGACCTCCATCTGGAAAAAGGCGCAGCTTACGCCCGCCGCGGCATGATGTTGCCGCCCTACGATACGCTGGCGACACTGACCGTGCTCGCCGCCGTCATTTCCCGCTACGATCCGAAACTCGTCTTATCCCTGGGTGACAATTTCCACGACCGTGTCGGCTCGCAGCACCTGCCGGATGCCTTCCGCACCCTGATCGTCGAAATGGCCCGCGGTCGCGAATGGATCTGGATCAACGGCAACCACGACCCTGACGGTACGATCGACCTGCCCGGCACCTGTTCGGATGAACTTTTTTATGCTGGCCTGACCTTCCGCCACGAGCCGCGTGACGGTCTGCAGAAGGGCGAGATCGCCGGCCATCTGCATCCGGCGGCCACCGTCCGCCGCCGCGAAAAATCCGTCCGCCGTCCCTGCTTTGCGACCGACGGCGGCCGCCTGCTGATGCCAGCCTTCGGCGTCATGAGCGGTGGCCTCGACCTTGGCCACAAGGCGATGAAGGGCCTCTTCGACAAGGCTTCGCTGATTGCCCATCTGCTCGGTCGCGACCGGATTTATTCGGTGCGCTACGGCAATCTGCGCGGCTGAACAGGCTTAATTACATCCCTGCAACTGCTGCTGATAGGTGCCGGCCATCCGTGCAAACTTCTGCGCCGTCTGCTGCAACTGACCATTGCTGCGCCAGTCGCCGCGTTTGTAGCCGGTCGGGCCGGAGTAATAGGCCAGGTAAAGGTTGTAGGCGTCGTTGAGCGGAATGCCCGTCGTTTGGGCGTTGCTGTAGTGGTACCAAGCGATGAAATCGATCGCGTCGCCAAAGTTCGTGCGACGCGCGGACCAGTTGCCGGTTTCGGACTGGTAGTGATCCCAGGTTCCGTTCAGCGCCTGTGAATAGCCATAGGCCGTCGACGGTCTCGTCCAGGGAATGAAACCGAAGAGTTTTGTGCGCGGCGGACGCGCATAGGGCTGGAACCCGGATTCGACATACATGGTCGCCATCAGGATCGGCACCGGCACGCCGTATTTTTTCTCGGCACGCTCTGCGGCGCCCTGCCAGCTGGTGAAGAGACCGTCCTTCTGATCGAAGACGGCGCAGATATTTCTCGTCTGGCGGGGCGCTGTCGCGCAGCCGGCAAGCAGGGCCAGCCCGATGACCGCAAGCACGATACGAGTACGCATGATACAAACCTCTCGTTTCCGAGAGATTACTAACTCGTAAACGTTAAAGAGCGGTTTTTATGCGAATACGAGATGTTCTGGCGGTTTTTTGTGAGGCCAGGGATTGGTGCCGTCCCGCAGCCAGAGCAGCGTATCCAGCCAGAAGCCGGCGGCATGGCGTGCATGAAAAAGATCGAAATGTCCGATCCTCGGAAATCCGAGATCGTCTGGCGCCAGCAGCACCTCCTCCACTCTGGCACTACGATAGTGGGAAAGGCCGCGACGAATGGCCTGCACCGTGCCAATCTCGTCATCGGTGACGGTGAGGCCGAGGATCGGTGCATGGAAGTCTTCGAAGGATTTTGAGGCGTCTTTTTTTGCAGCCGAGCGAGGACTGTTCCATCCCCGCTGGAATGCCCAGTCGAGCGCGACGTCCTTCGGCAGATCTTCGAGCCAGCCGAGACACCGTCCGGGAAAATAGCCGGCAAGCAACGTTATCGCCGGCATTAGAAGATGCCATTTCGCGAACAGCCGCCCGCGATGATCAGGCGCATAGTCCCGCCAGTTCCCATATTGTGCCCCGACCGCCAGCATCCGGGCAACGCGGTCGCAATGCGCCGAAAGACCCGGCAGGAAGCCGCCGATACTATGCCCAACGACAAAGAGCTCTCGGCCGGGCCTTTGGGCCTCCATGAAACGTAGCGCTGCATCGAAATCCCGCTCGCCCCAGTCGCGCCAGCGATAGCCGCAGTCACGCAACCGCTCCGGTCGCGAGAGGCCGATGCCGCGATAGTCATAGGTCAGTACATCGAAGCCATATTCGGCGAGAAAGCGCGCATAATAGTGATAATAGCGCGCCGCAACGCCGGTTGCCGGATTGATGACGACGTTGCCATTGCTGCGTTTGCTGGTCGCACTCCAGATGTGGCCGTGAAGCGCAACACCATCGGAGCACTCGATCACGACGGCTTCCGCCTCCTTGATAAGATCACTCTCCCTGCGGTTGCCTGCAGCCGGCATCTGTCGTCTCCTTCGTCCCTGACCCTGCAGGACATTAGCCGTCAAGCCGTGTTGATGACACTCACTAGTCGGTATACATTCCTGTCATGGTCAGATCCGCATCAGACACGCGGGAGCGCATCGTCGCAGCCACCGCGAAACTCTTCTACAGCGACGGCATCCGCGCCGTGAGCGTCGATGCCGTTGCGGAGAAGGCAGATGTCACCAAGCGCACCCTCTACTATCATTTCGATAGCAAGGACGATCTGATCGCCGCCTATCTGGAAAGCCGGGATCAGCCCAATCTCGCTGTCTATAGGCGCTGGTTTGCGGAAACGGACGGCGATCTCGCTGCGAAGGTAAAGGGCATTTTCGACAATCTCGCCCGCTCTGCCCGGCACCCGAAATGGAAGGGCTGCGGATATCTCAGAACCTCGGCGGAACTTGCAAACATGCCCGGCCATCCCGCGATCAAGGTCGGTGCCGCGCATAAGAAGAATGTCGAGCAGTGGCTGGTGACGCTCTTCGCGGGTGAGCATGGTGCTGACGCGGATAAGCTCGCCCGCCAGATCGTGCTGCTGCTCGACGGCTCCTTTGCCGCCGTGCTCCTGCATCGCGATCCGACCTATATGGAAACGGCCGGCGAAGCGGCTGCAGCCCTGGTGGCTGCAGCCGGAAAATGATCATTCTGCGGTGCCGGGTTCATAGCGCAGGATCATCGCACCGCTCTTGGTCACCGAGGAATCGAGCAGCTTCAGCGCCCTCTGGGTCTCCGCGGGCTTGAAGTGCGGATTGCCGCCGCCGAGGATGACCGGCACGAGGCAGATACGGATTTCGTCCACCAGTCCAGCCTTCAAGAGGACATCGGCAAGCTCGGCGCTGCCGAAGATGAAGATCGTCTTGCCGCGCTCCTCCTTCAGCCGCTTCAGTTCGGGTACCGGGTCGTTGACGACGCGCGTATTGTTCCAGTCCGCCTTTTCCATGCTCCGCGAGACGGCAATCTTGGCGATGCCGTTCATATAGGCCTTGATCTTGTCCTCGCTCTCCGCGGTTGGCCAATAGGCCGCCATGCCCTCATAGGTCTTGCGTCCGAAGACCAGAAGGTCGCCTTCCTCGCCGAACTGCTCGGCATATTTTTCGAGCTCCGGCCCCCAGGCCAGGTTGTGGAACTCGATGTCCCACGGTTTCGTCCCTTCGAAGTAGCCATCCAGCGTCATCAGGTTCCAGACAACAAGCTTCCTCATCTCATCCTCCTTGGACTGTGTCCTCCTCAAAACCAGTTGCTAATAACAACTGGTTTTGAGGCTAGTCTAACTGATAGCAAGATGCAAGCGGTTAAAAATGAGGGAGTTTGAAAGACAGCGGCAGCGGGCATCGGGACACGCTTCTGCCGCCCGCTACGTGATGGCCGTCGGATGTTTGATGAAAACCTATCTGAAACTTATCGACCGGTGGCGGAGATCCGCGGGTCAATCCTTACGGAAGATCAGGCTGGCGCCCCATCCCGTCAGCACGGCCAGCAGCACCGCAAAACAGCCGTAGAAAATCGGTTGCTCATGCGCAGCATCGGTAATCGTCTGCTCGATACCCGTCTTGATGACGCGCAGCGGCTGCGATTTCTGCGTCACGAACTTGCCGCTCTTGAACAGATAGGCGCGCACCGTATGCACGCCGTTCGGAATGTTGGCCGGCAGCCGCAGGCTTGCCTTGAAGAGGTTGGAGGAGACGAAGCGCACGCCACTCGGATCGCGCTCGTAGAGCCCGCCCACCTGCTGTATGCGCCGGAAGGCGGTGCGGAATTCGTTGAGACTGTTGAAATTACCGGCAAAATCGATCGGCCGCAGCGGAATATGGTCGATGCCGATCCCTTCGCCCGTGAGGTCCAGCGGCGTCGTGATGTCGTCGATGGAACGCGAACTCGACATTGAATAGGAATGCGGCACGTCGGCAAAGGTCATCGACGAGGTGTTGATCCAGATGCCGAAGACCCGCTCCTTCTTGCGCACGGTGGCATCCTCGCGCGGTCCTTCCAGAACCACGATGACATCATACTGGCCGATGGCGAGCAGCAGGTCGTCCGTATTGGTCACCGCGCCGAAAATCGTCAGGTCCGCGCCGCGGAAATCCGAGGTGATGGCGATCTCGCTGGTCGAAGTGCCAATTTCCAGCAATTCGCGCTCGGCCTGCGTCGTTCCCTGACCGGGCAGCATCATCTGCGCCGAGGCGGCCACAGGCATGAGAAGAACAAGAAGCAGGAGGAGCCGAAACATCAGTTCCCCACTCCCATGACGACCGAATAGATATCCTGCGGTGTCACGATCAGCGCGACGGCAAGGCGCAGTCCGACGGCGAGAACCAGCAGGCCGAGCAGGGCGCGCAACTGCTCGCCGCGCAGCCGCTGGCCGACACGCACGCCATATTGCGCACCGATGACACCGGCGAGCATGAGGAAGAAGGCGAGTACGATATCGACGGAATAGTTGGTCGCCGCCTGCACGATCGTCGTATAGGCGGTCACGAAGATGATCTGGAAGAGTGAGGTACCGACGACGACATTGGTCGGGATGCGCAGCAGGTAGATCATGGCCGGAACCATGATGAAGCCGCCGCCGACACCCATGACGGAGGTCAGGATGCCGATCGCAAAGCCGAGCGTCACGATCGGAATAACCGACAGATAGATCTTCGATTTCTTGAACCGCACCTTGAGCGGCAGCTTGTGAACCCAGTGCTGATGGCCGGGCTTGCGGGGCGCCGGTGCCTCGTTGCGGGCCGCCCGGCGCATGGCATTGACGCTTTCCCAGAGCATCAGCCCGCCGACTGTACCGAGGAAGACGACGTAAAGCAGCGAGATGAAGAGGTCGAGCTGACCGATCGCGCGCAGCAGCGAGAAGATCCAGATACCAACAGTCGCGCCCGAAAGACCGCCGACAAGCAGCACCGATCCGAGCTTCACATCCAGCGTGCCGCGCCGGAAATGCGTGATCGCCCCCGAGATCGAGGAAGCGACCACCTGGTTGGCCCCGGTTGCGACGGCGACGACCGGCGGAATGTTATAGAAGATCAGGAGAGGCGTAATCAGAAAGCCGCCGCCAACGCCGAACATGCCCGACAGGAAGCCAACGGCGGCCCCCATGCCGAGAATGATGAAGATGTTCACCGACAATTCTGCGATGGGCAGATAGATTGTCACAGCCGACCCCGATTATCGCCGCGCCCGCCGCGGCGGCCTGTCTCACGTCCCCGTTCGAATGGCGCATCCTACTGTGAAATCGTTGCCAGAGGCTTTCGAAGGAAAAAGTGCAATCAGCCGGATGCGGGTCTCGATATGTCCCGCATAATCCGGCTTTTTTCAGGTTTTGTGACAGGTGGCTCGAAAAGGCGAAAAGCCCCGCGGCAGAGCGCCGCCGGGCGATCTCAGATAGCCTTGGCGCCCGGTTTGTTGCGTTCCAGAAGCGCCTTCACCGTATCGTCGTTGACCTTGCCGGTCGGCTCCTGTCCGATCGACTTCTGGAAGTTCTTGATGGCAGTCACCGTCTTGGCGCCCATTTCTCCATCCGCCGGGCCAGCGTCGAATCCGTTATTGTTGAGGATCGCCTGGATGTTGCGGATCGCTTTCTTCATGTCGACGGTGGCCGTCTTCGGTGCGGCGGCACTTGCCCATGCATCGGGAACCTCGATGCCGTTCGCCTTGTTGTCGAGCGGCTGCGGCTTCCAGAGCTCGGCCTTGGCGCGGGCGCGCTCGAGTTGGTCCGGCTTCATGGCATTTGCGACTTCGTCACGCTTCTGGGCAGCATCCTTGTCGCCCGACTTGGCGGCGATCGAAAACCACTTGTAGGATTCTTCCAGATCCGCCGGTACGCCATTGCCGCGGGCGCACAGGATGGCGAGGTTGAACTGGCTGTCGGTGATGCCGAGGTCGGCAGCCTTCTGGAACCACGTTGCGGCCGTCGCATAATCCTGCTGGCCGAGAGCGCCTGAGGCATAGAGCACGGCGAGATTGTGCATGGCGCTGGCATTGCCCTGGCCCGCAGCCTGCTCGTAGAGGCTCTTGGCCTTCTGCACGTCGCGGTCGACGCCATTGCCCTTCTCATACATGCTGCCGAGACGGTACTGTGCCGGTGCGAAGCCGTTGTCGGCCGAGAGCTGATACCAGCTCGCGGCCTGCTTCTGGTCGGCGGCAAGGCCATTGCGGCCTTCGGTATAACGCGCACCGATCTCGAAGAGCGCCAGCGCGTCGCCATTACGCGCTGCATCCGCAAGCGGCTGCGGCTGGATCGTATCGGGAACGATGATCGAAGCGGCAGCGGATGCGGCAGGGATCGTCGTCGGCGCCGCGGGAGCGTTCGGAACAAAGCCGGACGTATTCTGCGCGGGCGCCTGGCTGAAATCCTCTGCGCCTTCGCCGTCAAGCGGCGTGGCATCGGTGAGGTGATCGGGTGTCGCTGCCTGCGGCTCTGCGGGCGCGGTCGCCTCGGAAGGTGCTGCGTCCGGCGTCATCATCGGCGCCGGAGCGCTGGTTTCGGGCGCGGCTGCTTCCGGCGCAACCGGTGCCGGGGCTGCCATATTGGCCTGCGGCGTTTCGGTCGCGTCGGTCAGAACCGAGACTTCAGCCGGAGGCGGGGCCTTTTCGCCCGTGGTCAACGTGCGGGCAAGCGGGAAAGCCATGATGGCCAGCAGCACGGCCCCGACCGCGAGCAGGATCGGCCGGCGAAAGCGCGAGAAGGCGCCACCCTTGCCGGCTTTTTCAGGCTTCGCAGCACGACGCTCGGCGCGGGTCGCGGGCTTTGCGTTGCTGTCGATCTCCATGGCGGCGGCCTGCGCGGCGCGGCGCGCAGCGGCGATATAGTCGGCCCGATCGTTTTCAGTGGCCGGCTTGCCGCGCTGGGCATTCTGGCTGGCGCGCACGCGCTCCAGGATCTTCTTGACATCAGGTGCGCCAGAGCCCGGCTCTAGCAATTCGTTCGCCGCCTCTGCCGGCACGACATCGACGGGATCGATTGACGGTGCGGGATCGATGACCGTGCGCTCGGCAGCGGCCTTTGCCTCCGTCTTGCGCGATGGCATCAGCTTGCGGCCAAGGCTTGCAAGCAGGCTACCCTTGGCAGGAACGACAGGCTTTTCCGACTGGCTCGTCGCTTCGATGGCGATCGCGCTGGTGCTGTCGGCCAAAGCCGCTTCCGGCATACGCACTGCCGTCTCTTCGGCGATGTCGGCCGTGCGCAGCACAGGCGAGGCCTTCGGCGCCGGCATCACCGGCGCCCTGGCTGGCTCGCTGCCCGCATCGACGAGTGCGTAGGGGTCAACGTCGAAATCGACTTCCGCCGCCGGCATCCGGGCGGCCGGGCGAACCCGCTCCTCCATCGTATCCAGCCGGTCGGCAATATGCAGCAGCGTCTCGTGGAGGGCCTGGAAGGTCTTGTGCGTGCGCTCCTCGCTGTCGCGGCTCAAATCTTCGAGGTTGCGCAGATCATCGGCGAGCGCGATGAGGGCCGACATGTCGCTCTCTGCGGGTGCAGCGCCCTGTGCTCCGCCGTTGCGCGAATAGGCATCAACCACGGCTTCCGCTGCCTGCCGTGCCGCCTCGATGATATATTCGTCGTTCGTCGCGATATAATCTTCGATTGCACCCATGCGACGGTCGAGATCCGCGGATACTTCCGCATTTTCGCGCGGCGTATTCAGGAGCTCGGAGAGATTTGCAATCTGCTCCTCGAGGTTCTTCAGCGCGCGCGTGTCGGTCGGCGCAGCTGCAGTGCTTTCCTCCAGCCTTGCGGCGATGTCGCTAAGCCGCCCTTCGATACGCTGAAAGGCGCTGTCGTCGATAACAGGCGCCGGGACGGGGCGGATTTCCATCTCGTCGATGCGGCGTGCGAGATAGTCGAGTCTCTGGGCGAGCGCATCATTGACCGAGCCGCTTTCCAGCGCATCGATCTTGCGGGAAATGTCGGAAAGCGCGCCGGTCAGGTCCTGTTGCGGGGCGGCCTTCTGCGTGCGCTCGAGCAAGTAGGAAAGGTGCTCCAGCCGCTCGTCGAGACGCGAAGTCGCCTCGGCCTTGGCAAGGTCCTCGACGCGCGCCGTCAATGCTTCCAGCCGGCCGGCCATCTCGTCGGTCGGGTTGGGACGGTTTATGGCGGCCCGGCCCATCAGCTCGATCTGCTCGCCAAGCGCGGAAAGGCGATTTTCCAACCGCTGCATCAGTGCCGGATCACCGCCTGCAGCACTGCGTCCGCTGGCGGCGATCGCGCGGCTGATCTCGTCGAGCCGCGTATCCATGGCGGCGAACTGCTCGGACATGATCCGGTCGTGCGGCTGGATGAGGTTGCCGAACTGCTCGACCGCAGAGGCGATGGTGATGAGCTTGTCTTCCAGTGCGTGCACGGCCGGGCTTTCGCCCATGCCGCCAAGATGCCGCTTGATGTCGTCAAGCCGGTAGGCGAGCGACACCAGCTCTTCCTGCAGCCCGGCCGTGTCGAGCTCTGCCAGGCGGTTTTCCACATTGTCCCAGCGCTGTTCCATGTGGCGCATGGAATCCTCGCGCGCCAGCCCGTCCATCAGCGAACGCAGCTCTTCGAATTCGTTGCGCAGGCCGGTAGCCTCCGGACCAGCCGAGCGGCTGGTGAGCTGCGCGATGCTCTGCGACAGGCGACCCATGTCGGCGCGGATGTCGTCGGCGAAATGCCTGTCCTGCGCGCTCGCCTTGATCTCTCGCAGCTCCGTGCGCAGCGCATTCATCTCGCGCGTGACACCTTCGGAAATGTCGCGCTTCAGGTCCTGTCGCAGGTTGACGAGGGCCTGGGCGATTTCGGTCATCGTGTCGCCGGAGGCGCGGAAAGCGGGTGCGGGCGGCTGCGGTGCCGGCGCGCGCTGCGGAGCAGGCGCAAGTGCCGGTTCACGCAGAAGGGCCGGTGCCGCTTCGCGCGTATAGGCGCGCTCGCGGTTCTCTCTGGTAGCGTCAAGCGCGCGCTGGCGCTGGCGGATTTCCGCCAGCGGGTCGGCAGCGCGCGGCGTATAGGAACTGACGTAGGGGTCGCGGTCTGGCGTCGGATTGCTGGGTCGCTGTTCGCGTCCGCTGCCCATCAAGCCTTCGATTCGCGCTTCCAGCCCTTCGATCGTGCGGTTCAACGCGTCGAGCGAGGTTCTGTCGGAATGCCGGGAAGAATGTGATCGCGATCCGTTCATGTTCTTGCTCGCTTCGATTGCCCGGTCCGGGCCCGATCATTGCCTTTTCCGAAGCGTACCGGGGCACGCAGCGGAGAGCGCCATCCATGAGGAAATAATCAATTAGACTTTCCTCAAGCTGGACAGATTTTGGCGGCACTCCTGAAACGCGAGACAAAGAAAAGGAATGCAGATCGCCAATGCTCACCGCGCACCTTTCACGAAACGTGGTAAAGAACTCGTTAACCCGGATGAGAATTTTTTAACTTTTGCGCTCTTCGTGCCAATTTGGCGCGCGCAAATCTTCAGATCGGTCGCTTGTACTGCAGCTCGATCTTCACGCCTTCTGGCCCATAGATGAAGACTTGGCCGAGATCGGTATCCGGAATGTCGAGATATTCATGGCGATAGCCGCTCGCCTTGATGCGGGCGAGTGCCGGTTCGAATTCGAAGAGGCTGAAGGCCACATGGTTGAAGATACCGGGCGGAAAATCGCCCGCCCGCTCCGTCAGGCTCAGATGGATCACCGGCTTGTCGTCGAGATAAAGCCAGTGACCGCGCGAGGGAAAGGGCGGCCGATAGCCTTCCTTCACGCCAAGAATGTCTTCGAAAAAAGCGATCATGGCAGGCGCATCGCGGGTATCGATCGTCACATGGTCCAGACGCAGCATCGTTCCCTCCCAGGCTTTCGAAGCCAGTCCTATCCTACCGGTTTCGACGCCTTCGGGAAAGCATCTATGCGCGATCGAGACCGTCTGGATCAGAAGCTTTCCGTCCAGGGCCGCAACTCCACTTCTTGCGACCAGGCGCTGCGGTGCTGCTGCAGCACGTCGATATAGGACTGTGCGATCGCATCCGGCGAAAGCGTACCGTCGGGTTTGTCTTCGCTATCCGGCCTCGTGGCGGAACGCACGGCGCCATCGATGATAAAATGCGCCACATGGATCCCGCGCGGCCCAAGTTCGCGGGCAGCACTTTGCGCCAAACCCCGCAGCGCGAATTTTCCCATGGCAAATGGCGCCGATTGCGCATAGCCCTTGATGCTGGCCGTCGCCCCCGTCAGCAGGATAGCTCCGCGACCCTTCGCGATCATGCGTTTGGCCGCCTGCTGGGTCACAAGGAAGCCGCCAAAGGCACTGGTGGCGATCGCCTGCTGCACCTCTGCGGGATCGAGTTCGGCAATCGGCCCTCGCACCCTGCCGCTGGCATTATAGATGACGACATCGGGCTCGCCGATTTCGGCATCGACGCGCTCGAAGAGGGCAGAAACCGCCGCGGGCTGTGAAGCGTCGGTGGCAAAAGCCTTCGCCCCGGTTTCATCGAGCAGAGGCCCGAGCTTGCCGATATTGCGCGCCGCAAGGCTCACTTTGACGCCGCGCTCTGCAAGCTTGCGGGCAAGCGAGCCGCTGATGCCGGAACCGGCACCGACGATGAGCGCGCTGCGATAGGGAAACTCGGCCATGATCTTCTCCTTCGGATGAACCTTCCGGAGAGGTAGGCAGTCGCAGCCTGTCAGAAAACCGCCGGCCGGAAATATTTCATTCCTGGGGAGCGTCGATCGAAAGCCCGCAGATGCGCGAGAGATGGGCGAGCGGCAGACCCGTCTCCTCGGCCCAGCGGTTGAAAGTCTGCTGGATCAGTTGCTGATCCTTCTTGCCGGTTCCGGATGCCGAGAGCGGCACGCCCGCATCCCTCAGGCACGCGAGCACGTGTGATGTCGTGATAAAGCCGTCGCGACCGATACCGCGCAGGAAATATTGACCGGTGGCTCCGCCCAGCCGGTTGCCGCGTTTGGCAAGCACGTCGAGCAGGCCGATATGATCCTCACGTGGCCAGTTTGCGAAAAAGGCGCCGGCGCTGCCCGCCTCGTTCGCCATCTCGCGTACGAAGGCGGCGTTTGCGCGCACCGACATGATCTTCGCGCCATTCTTGACGACGCGGTCATCGTTCGTCAGGTCATGCCAATATTCGTCGGAAGCGATATTGAGGGCGGCAGGGTCGAAACCGTCGAAAGCCTCTTCAAAGCCTGGCCATTTATTATCGATGACCTTGTGGACGAAACCGCTGTAGAAGACGCGCTTCGTCATCTGCGACAGGACGCGGTCATCCCGCAGGGCGCGCAGTGCCTCATGGTCGGGAATTGCCGGCAGCATCGCCTTCAGCGCGTCGGCGCCGCCTTTTCTCTGCTCGGCGCGTTGACGGATAATATCGAAATCGCTCAAGGCAAGGCTCTCGAAATAGACATTGCTGGCGCAAGCCTAGTCCGGGAGGGACTTTGTCTTCAAGCCGTTTGGCTTCGAGATTGCCGCTCAGGCGGCGACGGATTCACGCACGTCGTCGAGCAGGAAATGCACGACCAGATAGTCGGTCTTGTAATGGCGCCCGCTGTCGCCGACTTTTTCTTCGCAGCCGCCATCGGCGGGGTGCCACGGATGATAGTGTGGATTGGTGGCGATCAGCGTCACCGCCTTGCCGGCATAAGGCCCCTCGGCCGGCCGGAAACGCATTTCGGCAAGCGGCCAGATGCGTTCATAGGTTTCCATGGGAATGCGCACCCTCAGCGCCCTGCGCGGAGCCGGCGGCTCGTCATGCGCAACCACTCTTTCGCCATTGACCGGTTCCACAGTCACAGGCTCGATGGTCACAAGTTCCGCCGTATCGAAGATGGAATTGAACTCCGCAGGCCACGCTCTTTTCATGAACAGCTCCTCCCAGGCTTTTCCAAGGTCGCAGGATGGAGTGTAGCGCGCTTGGCCGGAGAAGCAACGGACTATTACCATTCTGTGACAATGCGCGTGCATGGTTCACCTCTCTCCACGCCACCTCACAAAATCGCGCGCACTCCGGATTTGACGTTTACGCAAACGTCAATATTTTGTAAGAGAGTGTCAACGCCGGAGCGATCCGGTTGCCGAATTGGAGGAATTCGAACGATGCCAGTCTACAAGGCCCCGGTGAACGACACGCTCTTCGTGCTGAACGACGTGCTGGGTCTCGAGCGCTACAACAATCTCCCGGGTTTTGCCGATGCCACGCCTGACATGGTGGAGGCTATTCTGGGCGAAGCGGCGAAAGTGGCCGAGGAGGTTATGTTTCCTCTGAACTATTCCGGCGATCAGCAGGGTTGCCAGCGTCAAGAGGATGGCACGGTTTCGACACCGAAGGGTTTCAAGGAAGCCTATAAGGCCTATCGCGAAGGTGGCTGGATCGGCCTCGCCGTGCCGGAGGAATTCGGCGGCCAGGGCCTGCCCTATACGCTGCACGTCGCCGTCGGCGAATATACCTCGGCCGCCAATATGTCGCTGATGATGTATCCGGGCCTGACCCAGGGCGCGATTGCTGCCATCCTCGTTCACGGCAGCGAAGAGCAGAAGCGCACCTACTTGCCGAAGATGGTCGAGGGTGCCTGGACCGGCACGATGAACCTCACCGAGCCGCATTGCGGCACAGATCTCGGCATGTTGCGCACCAGAGCTGTACCGCAGGCTGACGGCAGCTATCGGATCTCAGGCCAGAAGATCTTCATCTCCGCCGGTGAACATGACATGGCCGACAATATCGTCCACCTTGTGCTCGCCCGTATCGAGGGCGCCCCCGAAGGCACCAAGGGCATTTCGCTCTTCATCGTGCCGAAGTTTCTGGCCGCTGACGATAGCGGTACCGGGGTGCGCAACGGCGTTACCTGTGGCGCGATCGAACACAAGATGGGCATTCACGCGAACGCCACCTGCGTCATGAACTACGACGACGCGACCGGCTATCTTATCGGCGAGGCAAACCGCGGGCTCAACGCCATGTTCGTGATGATGAACGAGGCCCGTCTGATGGTCGGCCTGCAGGGCATCGCCATTTCAGAGATCGCCTATCAGAACGCCGCAAACTATGCCCGCGATCGTATCCAGGGTCGCTCCCTGTCGGGCGTCAAGGCGCCGGACAAGAAGGCCGATCCGATCATCGTCCACCCAGATATCCGTCGCGCGTTGATGACCATCCGGTCGTTCAACGAGGCCGGCCGCGCCTTCCTGCTCTGGACCGCGCTGAAATCCGATATCGCCAACCGCGCCAGCGACGAGAAGGAACGCCAGACGGCCGACGACATTCTCGGCCTCGTCACCCCGATCCTCAAGGGCGTGATGACCGACAGGGGCTTCGATCATGCCGTCATGGCCCAGCAGGTCTTCGGCGGCCACGGCTATATCGAAGAGCATGGCATGAGCCAGTATGTGCGCGATGCCCGCATCGCCATGATTTATGAAGGCGCAAACGGCATACAGGCACTCGATCTGGTTGGCCGCAAATTGGCACTGAATGGCGGTCGCGCGGCCATGGCGCTCTTCAAGGAGATCGGTGATTTCTGCGAGGAAAACCGCAATGACGGAGAGCTCGGCTTCTTCACCAAGCACCTGAAGAAGGGCTTGAACGACGTGCAGGGCGCGACCATGTGGTTCATGCAGAATGCCATGGCGAAGCCCGATAACGCCGGTGCCGGCTCCACCGATTACATGCATCTCTTCGGCCTTGTTATTCTCGGCTATATGTGGGCGCGTATGGCCAAAGCCGCCAATGAACGTCTTGCCGCCGGCGATGCCAGAGAAGACTATCTGAAGAACAAGCTCATCACGGCGAAATTCTTCATGGAGCGTGTGATGCCCGAAACCGCATTGCGCAAGACGCGCATCGAAACCGGTGCCGACACGATGATGGAACTGGCCGCCGAAGCGTTTTGATCACTACCCCTTCTCCCCACTGGGAGAAGGTGGCCCGAAGGGCCGGATGAGGGGGCCGCAAGCGCGGCCGTCTCTGGCTCCTTCCTGCCGGAAGACGATTTCACCGGCGCCTTTGCGCCGCCAGGGAGATGAAACAATGACCGAGGTTTTCATTTACGATCACGTCCGCACGCCCCGCGGCCGCGGCAAGAAGGATGGCTCGCTCCACGAAGTGCCCTCCGTGCGCCTTGCGGCGAAGACGCTGGAGGCGATCCGCGACCGCAACGGTCTCGACACCGAAACCGTCGACGACATCATCATGGGCTGTGTCGACCCGGTCATGGATGCCGGCGCCGTCATCCCTAAGGCCGCTGCCTTCGAAGCCGGTTATTCGACCAGGGCGCCCGGCATGCAGATTTCACGCTTCTGCGCTTCCGGTCTCGACGCCGTGAACTTCGGCGCCGGCAAGATTGCGCAGGGCGCTGACGATATCGTCATCGCGGGCGGCGTCGAAAGCATGTCCCGCGTTGGCCTCGGCATGTCCGGCGGCGCCTGGTTCATGGACCCCTCGGTGAACTTCCCGGCCTATTTCATGCCGCAGGGCGTGTCGGCCGATCTCATCGCCACCAAATACGGTTTCTCGCGTGACGACGTCGACGCCTATGCTGTCGAAAGCCAGAAGCGGGCGGCAAACGCCTGGAACAATGGCTGGTTCAAGAATTCCGTCATCCCGGTCAAGGACCAGAATGGCCTGACGATCCTTGCCCATGACGAGCACATGCGCCCCGGCACCGATATGCAGGCGCTCGCCTCCCTCAATCCTTCCTTCCAGATGCCCGGCGAAATGGGCGGCTTCGAAGCCGTTGCCATCCAGGCCCATCCGGAAGTCGAGCGTGTCAACTATGTCCACCATGCCGGCAATTCCTCAGGGATCGTCGATGGCGCCGCTGCCGTCCTGCTCGGCTCTAAAGCCGGCGGCGAGAGCATGGGTCTCAAGCCCCGCGCCCGCATCAAGGCCTTCGCCAATATCGGCTCCGACCCGGCCCTGATGCTCACCGGCCCCATCGATGTCACCGAAAAGCTGCTGAAGCGCACGGGCATGACGCTTGCCGATATCGACCTCTTTGAACTGAATGAGGCCTTCGCCGCCGTCGTGCTGCGCTACATGCAGGCCTTCGACATCGAGCACGACCAGATCAACGTCAATGGCGGCGCAATCGCCATGGGCCATCCGCTGGGTGCCACGGGCGCCATGATCCTCGGCACCGTGCTGGACGAACTGGAGCGCCGCGATCTCAACACCGCACTGGTCACCCTCTGCATCGGCGCCGGCATGGGCACGGCAACCGTCATCGAACGCGTCTAAGGGAGAGAGACGATGAGCTACACCAACTTCACCGTCGAGACCGATGCGGATGGTATTGCCCTGGTCACCTGGGACATGCCCGGCAAGTCGATGAACGTCTTCACCGAAGAGGTGATGAGCGAACTCGATGCGATCATCGATGCCACCGTTGCCGACAGTGCCGTCAAGGGCGTCGTCATCACCTCGGGCAAGTCTTCCTTCTCAGGCGGCGCTGATCTCTCGATGATCAAGGCTATGTTCACGCTCTATCAGCAGGAGAAAGCCGCAAACCCTGACGGCGCGGCACAAAAGCTCTTCGACCTCGTCGGCCTTATGACTGGCCTCTTCCGCAAGCTCGAAACCTGCGGCAAGCCCTGGGTCTCCGCCATCAACGGCACCTGCATGGGCGGCGCGCTGGAAATGTCGCTCGCCTGCCACGGCCGCGTCGCCTCCAATGCCAAGAGCGTCAAGATCGCCCTGCCGGAAGTCAAGGTCGGCATCTTCCCGGGTGCCGGCGGCACGCAGCGCATCTCGCGCCTCACCGATGCCCAGTCCGCCCTGCAGATGATGACGACGGGCCAGTCGCTGAACGCCTCGCGCGCCAAGGCCATGAACCTCCTCCATCAGGTGGTCGAGCCGGATCAGCTGATCCCGGCCGCCAAGCAGATGATCAAGGACGGCCTGAAGCCCGTCGCCCCCTGGGATGAAAAGGGCTTCAAGGTTCCAGGCGGCGGCATCTGGACGCCAGCTGCAGCCCAGCTCTGGCCGGCTGCACCCGCCATCCTGCGCCGCGAAACCTCGGGTAACTATCCGGGCGCGCTCGCCATCCTGAAATGCGTCTATGAAGGCCTGCAGGTTCCCTTCGATACGGCGCTGAAGATCGAGCAGCGCTATTTTACCCAGGTGCTGCAGACGACCGAAGCCTTCTCGATGATCCGCTCGCTCTTCATCTCCATGCAGGAGCTTAACAAGGGAGCCCGCCGCCCGGCTGGCGTTCCCAAGACGGAGCTGAAGAAGATCGGTGTCGTCGGCGCCGGTTTCATGGGCGCCTCCATCGCCTATGTCACGGCCGCCGCCGGTTTCGAGGTGACTCTCATCGACCGCGATATCGAAGCCGCCACAAAGGGCAGGGGCGTCGGCGAAGGCCTCGTCAAGGATTCCGTCGGTAAGGGCCGGCTGACGCAGGAGGAGGGCGCCGCCCTTCTTTCCCGCATCACGCCGTCTGCCGACTATACAGACCTGAAAGACGCTGATCTGGTCATCGAAGCGGTTTTCGAAGATCGCGCCGTCAAGAAGGCGGTCATCGAGCAGATCGAAGCCGTCATCCCGGAGACGACCGTCTTTGCCTCCAATACCTCCACCCTGCCGATCACGGGCCTTGCAGAAAATTCGAAGCGCCCGGATCAGTTTATTGGCGTGCACTTCTTCTCGCCGGTCGAAAAGATGATGCTGACCGAGGTCATTCTCGGCAAGAGCACCGGTGACCGTGCGCTCGCCGTGGCGCTGGATTATGTCGCCGCCATCAAGAAGACGCCTGTTGTCGTCAACGATACCAGAGGCTTCTTCGTCAACCGCTGCGTCTTCCGCTATATCCATGAAGCCTATGACATGCTGATCGAAGGCGTGCCGGCGGCGATGATCGAGAATGCCGCCAAAATGGCCGGCATGCCCGTCGGCCCGCTGTCGCTGAATGATGAAGTGGCAATCGACCTCTCGCAGAAGATCCTCAAGGCCACCGTCGCCGATCTCGGCCCCAAGGCTGTCGACGAGCGCCATCTCGCCCTCATCGACAAGCTGGTGGACGAACTCGACCGCCGCGGCCGCAAGAACGGCAAGGGCTTCTACGAATATCCGGCCAAGCCCGCCAAGAAATTCCTCTGGCCCGATTTGAAGACCCTCTATCCGCAAAAACCGGCCGCTGAGGTCGACGTCAACACGCTGAAGCAGCGCTTCCTGGTGACGATCGCTCTCGAAGCCGCCCGCACGATGGAAGAAGGCATCGTCACCGATCCGCGTGAAGCCGATGTCGGCTCCATCCTTGGCTTCGGCTTCGCGCCCTATACCGGCGGTGCGCTGAGCTATATCGACGGCATGGGCGTGAAGGCTTTCGCGGACCTCGCCGAAAAGCTGGCCTCCAGCTACGGCGACCACTTCAAGCCGACGCCGCTCTTGAAGGACATGGCCGCCAAGGGCGAAACCTTCTACGGTCGTTTCGATCCCTATCCGGCCGCCGATAAGGCTGCTTAAACGAGGCGGGAACGTCCGCAGCCCCCTCATCCGACCCTTCGGGCCACCTTCTCCCCGAGGGGAGAAGGGGTTTTGCCGCACTGTTTTCGCGCTCTCAAAGGCGTCGTAGCCCACGTCCCCTCTACCCACCGGGGAGAGGGTTAGGGTGAGGGGCTCCAGGCGACCGCGCAATTTCAGTTACTCACAATTCTGCCGGACACTCTGGGCCAAAAACACTTAGCTCTTGCGCTAAGTATCGCATCATGATACTTAGCCTCATGGATTACTATTCGCATCAGCTCGACAGCATCTTCCTGGCGCTCGCCGACCCCACGCGCCGTGCCGTCATCGGCCGGCTCGGCACCGGTCCGGCGAGCATCAGCGATCTTGCAAAGCCTTTCGCCATGGCGTTGCCGTCCTTCATGAAGCACATCCACCTGCTCGAAGAGACAGGCCTTATCGAAACGAAGAAGCAGGGTCGTGTGCGCACCTGCACGCTGGAGAAGAAGCGTTTCGCAATGGTCGAAGGCTGGCTTTCGGCTCAGCGCGCCATCTGGGAGGCCCGCACCGACAGGCTCGAAGCTTTCGTCACTGCCACGCAATCGAAGGAGGAGAAATCCCAATGAAGCCAAATGTGAATCCCGATCTCGATCTGACCATTTCGCGCGTCATCAAAGCACCACCGTCCGCCGTCTGGAGCGCCTGGACCAACCCGGCACAATTCGAAAAATGGTGGATACCCGCGCCGGCGCTCTGCCGTGTCGCCACCATGGACGTTAAACCCGGCGGCGCCCTTGTAACCGAGATGAGCGAGGATGGCGGTCCCTTTCAACACCATCTCAGTGCCTGCTATCTGGATGTTCAGGAGGGTCGTCGCATCGTCTTCACCAATGCGCTCCTTGGCGGCTGGCGCCCTGCGCCAACCCCCTTCATGACAGCCATCATCACCCTCGCCGATCATCCGGAAGGGACCGACTACAGTGCCGTCGTCATGCACAAGGACAAGGAGACCCGCAGCACGCATGAAGAACTGGGCTTCCATGACGGTTGGGGCACGGTCGCCGCGCAGCTGGCAAAGCTGGTGGAGAAATAAAGAAAACTCATGCCCGGTATAGCGGCCGGGCTAAGGCGATAACTGGGAACGGCGGGAGAACGCCGGGTGACACTGATCGCTTAACCTGCCAGTCGGTGATCCGTTGTCTGGCCCTCGTCGAACATCTCGCTCAGCATTTCAAGGATCACATGGACCCTCTCGGATTTGACCGAGTAGTAGATCGTCTGCGCATCGCGCCGCGTCTTGACGAGGTCCCTGCTGCGGAGCTTGGCGAGGTGCTGGGAGAGGGCCGATTGGCTGATTCCGATAATATCTGCGAGATTGTTGACCGCCACTTCGCGCTCGGCAAGCGTCTTCAGCATCCGCAGTCGATGGGCATTCGCCATCACCAGCAGCAGGTCGGCTTTCTTTTCAAAACTATCTGTATTCATCGCATTCCCTTCACAATCTAGCGGCCGCTATTTATATGACTAATTAAGAATTGTCTTAAGAGTGTGGCCGGAAACAAATTTTTCCTCATGTTTTTTGGAAGTGTCAGGAGAACCAGCGCTCCGTGCTGCAATTGACCGGCGCCGAATTCGCATTTGATCAGTCACCAGGTTCAGAAATCTCCCATGCGCGCCTATATGCCTGTCAGGAATCATGAGAAGAAGCGTGCAGGCACACTTCAGTTTAAGCGATGGAATCATGAAGAAGATCGGTTTTCTCTCGTTCGGGCATTGGACGCCCTCGCCGCAATCCCAGACGCGCTCCGCCGGCGATACGCTGCTGCAGTCGATTGATCTTGCCGTTGCAGCTGAAGAACTCGGTGCCGATGGCGCCTATTTCCGTGTCCACCATTTCGCCCGTCAGCTTGCTTCGCCCTTTCCATTGCTGGCCGCTGTCGGCGCCCGGACCAGCCGCATCGAGATCGGCACCGCAGTCATCGACATGCGCTACGAGAACCCGCTCTACATGGCGGAAGACGCTGGCTCCGCCGATCTGATTTCTCGCGGGCGCCTGCAGCTCGGCATCAGCCGCGGTTCGCCGGAGCAGGTCATCGATGGCTGGCGATATTTCGGCTACAATCCGCCGGAAGGCCAGAGCGATGCCGATATGGGCCGCCGCCACGCCGAGGTTTTCCTCGAAGTATTGAAGGGCGAAGGCTTCGCCGAGCCCAATCCGCGGCCGATGTTCCCCAATCCGCCCGGCCTCTTGCGGCTCGAACCGCATTCCGCCGGCTTGCGTGAGCGCATCTGGTGGGGTGCCGGCTCGAACGCTACCGCCGTCTGGGCCGCCAAGCTCGGCATGAACCTGCAGAGCTCGACCTTGAAGGATGATGAGACGGGCGAGGCCTTCCATATCCAGCAGGCCAAACAGATCCGCGCCTATCGCGAGGCCTGGAAGGAAGCCGGTCATCAGCGGGAGCCACGCGTCTCCGTCAGCCGCAGCATCTTCGCGCTGGTGAACGATCGCGACCGCTCCTATTTCGGCTATGGCAATGAAGGGCAGGACAAGATCGGCTTCATCGACGAGAATACGAGGGCGATCTTCGGCCGTTCATACGCCGCCGAGCCTGATGCTCTGATCGAGGAGCTGAAGAAGGACGAGGCGATCGCCGAGGCAGATACGCTGCTTCTCACCGTCCCCAACCAGCTCGGCGTGGAATACAATGCCCACGTTATTGAATCGATCATGAAATATATCGCGCCGGCGCTCGGCTGGCGGTGATCGCATAGCGTGTCGCGCAAAAGTGCGTGCGGTTTTACGATAACGACGTGAGAAAACGGGAGCTTAAAGCGTGGCGGATCTGAAAGATCGCGGCACGCTTTAAGCCGTCGTCGTCTCCCTTGTCGAGCGCATCATCACCAGCCCGGCAAGGCTGACGAGGACGATGCCGGTTGCGTAGACGTCTGTGGTCATGCCGTAGCCGATCGACTTGACGAGGAAGCCGGCAAGGATGGCTGGCAGGCTGAAGGCGAGATAGCTCTGGATATAAAAGGCCGAAAGCAGGCCGGCCCGTTCTTCCGGCTTGGCGAGCGGCATGATCGTGCCGATCGAGCCCAGGAAGTTGGTACCGAAACCAGCGCCGGTCAAAAGCGTGCCGACGAGCAGCAGCGGCACGCTGGCAAGATGCACGCCAGCGACGACCGTTGCGATACCCGCTGTTTGGGAGGCGACGCCGAAGGCGAGATTGCCCTTCGGGCTGCGGCTGCGGCGAAGGAAAACGGTGATTGCGCCGGACAACATCAACGCTGCCACGACCGCGCCACCCGTCAACGGTGCGCGACTGCCGGTAGTGGAGACGACCAGCGACGGCACGAGCGACAGGTAGAAGCCGCCGAGCGTCCAGTTGGCGATATTGATCGGCGTCACCAGCGACAGCGGCTTCTTTACCTGTTGCGGAATGAAAATCGTCGGCTTCAGCGAAGTGAAGATGCCGGGCCGAGTGCCGCCGGTTTCTCGCGTCAGCCACAGCGCGAAGGCCTGCACGATGAAGGCGACGAGAAGCAGGGCGTAGACGAGATGCAGTGGTTCCGGCCCGTACTGGATCAGCGCGCTGGTTCCGATCGCGCCGACCGCCATGCCAGAAAGCGGTGCAATGGAGTTGACGATCTGCCCCTTGGCCCGGTCGACATCGACAAGAGCTGCACCGAGGGAGGCGCCGGCAATACCGGTGGCGATACCCTGCACGATGCGCGCCGCGATCAGCCATTCCGGTCCGCTGGCGATGGAAAATAGCGCCATGGCGATGATCTCCAGCACCAGCGCGCCAAAAATGACAGGTCGCCGTCCGAGATGATCGGAGATGGAACCGGCGATTAGCAAAGTGGCGAGCAAAGCGAAGGCATAGACGGCGAAGATGACGGTGATGAGGATGGGAGAAACGGCAAAGACTTCCTGATAGATGCGATAAAGCGGCGTCGGCGCAGCCGATGCACCGAAGAAGATGGCCAGCGTCAGAGCATGGAAGCCCATGGGTGACGAATTCTTGATGGATTCAGGAGCGGCGACCATATATTGATCCATTAAAGCTAAATCGTTGCGTTAGTCTTATTTAGGTTGAGGCGCCGGTAAAAGCAAATAATTTGCGTTAATGGATCGATGAATGTTTCTGATCTATTGGTGCCGGAGCAGTTCCAGCAAGGTGGGCAACGCCCGGACTTGTGGGCAAGCAAAGAGAGCATGTCCCGCAAAACTGGGGAGCGGTTTTGCGACCACGGCATGTTAAAACGGGACCTGAAGCATGCTAGGCGAAACCGAAAGGTCGCGGTGCGCTTCGGGGCTGAGAAAGTTGGGTTGAAATGGCAGTGAAAGAGAATATCCGTCCGGGTGGCAGAAGTGCACGTGTCCAGGCTTCGGTGCATGCCGCAGTGCGTGAGCTTCTTGCGGAGATGAGCCGAACGGAGATCACCGTTCCGCTGATCGCGACGCGGGCGGGTGTCACGCCGTCCACCATCTATCGCCGCTGGGGTGATCTGCAGGAGTTACTGGCCGACGTCGCCGTCGAACGTCTGCGTCCCGACATGGAACCGGTCGATACCGGTACCGGCGCCGGCGATCTGGAAGCCTGGGCCGAACAATATGCAGAGGAAATGTCCTCCGGCCCCGGTCGTGAATATATCCGCGACGTGCTCGCTGCCCAGACCGGTGATAACGCCAACAAGTGCTGCAACTTCACCCGTCAACAGATTGAAGCGATCGCCGGAAGGGCGAAGGGGAGGGGCGAGGCCTTTCCCGATGTCGATACGGTGATGGATAGTGTCGTTGCACCCATCATGTACCGCACCCTCTTCGGCGATGCTCCGAACTCTACTCGTGTACGGGAGCTTGTTGACCACCTTTTCGACCGGCGCAAGGTAGCGTGATCTTCACTCGGCGGCGGCGCGTTTCAGCCCCGAAACCTGGGTGATATAGGCGCGCAGTGCCGCAGGGCGCACCGGCTTGTGCTGCACCGCGATGCCGTGTTTTTCTGCCTCTGCCCGCACTTCCAGCGTCCTGTCGGCTGTGACGAGCAGTGCGGGAATTTCAACGCCGAAATGCTGCCGGAGATACAGGATCGCTTCGACCCCGGTTCCGTCGGCAAGATGATAATCGGCGATGACAAGGTCCGGCGGCTGACGCATCGAAAGCGTCTGGACAGCCGAAAGTGAATCCGCTGCCTGCGTGTTGCAGCCCCATCCATCGATCAGCAGCCGCATGCCTTCGAGGATCTTGGTTTCATTGTCGATGCACAGGATGCGCAATCCTTTCAATGGCTCGGCCGTGCGATCAACCGGAACCATGGCTGCACTTGTTTCCGCGCTCTTCGAGATGTCGAGCGGCATGAGAACGCGGAATTCCGTACCCTTGCCATGTGTCGACTGAAGTTCGACCTTGTGGCCAAGCACGCGGGCGATGCGGTCGACGATGGAGAGGCCGAGCCCGAGACCCGATGCGGTCTTGGCGCCTTCGTCCAGCCGCGCGAATTCCTTGAACACCGTCCGGAATTTCGAAGGCGGAATGCCGATGCCCGAATCCATCACCTGGATCATCACCTGATTGCCGCGTCGCCTGACCCCGATCAGCACCTTGCCGCTGACCGTATATTTGATGGCGTTGGAAACGAGGTTCTGTACCAGGCGGCGCAACAGGTTCGGATCGGAACGCACCCGCAGCGAGGTCGGCATGACCTTGAGCTTCAGCTTCTTCTCACGGGCGATCGGCGCAAAATCGGTCTCGATACGCTCGAGCAGGTCGGAAAGCGGCACGGATGCCAGCCGCGGGCGCATGGCGCCGGTATCAAGCCTGGAAATATCGAGCACGGCGCCGAGAATGGATTCAACCGATTCCAGCGCGGAATCGATGTTGCGCACGATCGGGCTGTTTTCCGATTGCGCCATGCGTTCGACGAGTGCGGAAGAATAGAGCCGGGCCGCATTAAGCGGCTGCAGGATATCGTGGCCGGCGGCGGCAAAGAATCGGGTCTTGCCGATATTGGCCTCGTCCGCCGCCGCGCGTGCCTCCGCCAGCTCCTTGTTGACGCGCGTCAGCTCCGCGGTGCGCTCCGCGACGCGCTGTTCCAGCGTCTCGTTTGCCTGTTTCAGTGCCTGGTCGGCGGCCACACGCTGGGTAATGTCGGTGAAGGTCGCGACGATGCCCTTGTCCGGCATGGCATTGGAACGCACTTCGATGATGCGCTCACCGCCGCCGAGCACCAGCGGGAAAGGCTTGTCGAGCGTCAGGAAATGCCGCACCGCTTGGCCTTGGTCGCCGGGCGCGATATCACCGCGATGGCCGAGAATACTGACGATGTCAGATAGCGGAAAACCGACCTGGCCGGCATTTTCAGGCAGATCCAGCAATTGCCGGAAACGCCGGTTCCAGATCGTCAGCCGGTTGGAACTGTCGAAGACGGCAATACCCTGATCCATCTGCGACAGCGCGGTCTGCAGCATGTCCTGATTATATTGCAGCGCTTCGCTCGCCTGGTCGAGCAGCCATGCGGTATCCGAAGAGGCATCCTCGATCTTCTGCAGGATCAACGACAGCACCAGCCGTGCGGACGAAGAACCGATGGCGCTGCCGAGCAACTGCTCGGTGAAATGGATGAGCGCCATATCGGCCGGCTGATCGTCCTCCAGTTTGCGCCCCGAGGTCTGCTCATAGGTCGCAAGCGAGCGCTGCATGCGCTCTTCGCCGAGATAGCGGGCGATGGCCGTTTTGAGATCGCCGACGCTGATACGGGTCTTCCAGCCGCGTGTGGCAAATTGCGAGCGCGAATGCCGTTTGACGAAGATGCCGGCCTGGATGCGTTCCAGCGGCTTGGCATTGCGCGTCAGCGAGCCCACGACGAAGGCGGCAGTATTGACTAGCAGGCTCATCGCCGTCGCGTTGACCAGCGGATCGGCATCCGGACCGGTGAAGAGCGTCGTGCCGGGAAAGATGAAGCCGAGGAAACTGCTTGCCACATAGGAATAATCCGGGCCGCCGAAGGAGGGCAGGAAAAGCAGGTAGACCCAGATGGTAAAGCCCGAGGTCAGGCCGAGGATGGCGCCGCGCGCATTTGCCCGCCGCCAGATCATGCCGCCGAAGAGGGCAGGTGCAATCTGCGCGATGGCGGCGAAGGAGAGCAGGCCGATCGAGGCAAGCCCCGCGGTGCTGTCGGTCGAACGATAATAGGCGTAGCCGAGCAGCAGTACGGCGAAGATGGCGCTGCGGCGGATATTGAGCAGGCTCTTTGCGAAGTCGTCGCGCTGGCTCGCAAGGCCCGCAAGCTTCCGGCGCAGGAAGAACGGCATGACGATGTCGTTCGACACCATGATGGAAAGCGCCACGGAATCGACGATCACCATGGCGGTCGCCGCCGAGAAGCCGCCGATGAAGGTGATCAGCGAGACGACAGGCATCTGCCCTGCAAGCGGCAGGGTAAGGACATAGAGATCGGCATTGCCGTTGCCGCCGAAGATGAGCAGCCCGCCGATGGCGACGGGCAGCACAAAGAGATTGATGGCGATCAGGTAGAGCGGGAAGAGAAAGCCGGCGAGCCGGAGCTGTTTTGCCGTTCGGTTTTCGACCACCGTGACGTGGAACTGGCGCGGCAGCATGATAATGGCGAAGGCCGAAAGCAGTGTCAGCGTGATCCATCGGCTGAGCGGCGTCTGATAGTCGAGGGCGGCACTGACGAGGGCATTCTCCGATCCTTTCTGCCACAGGTCGCTCGGTCCGTCGAACAGGAACCAGATGACACATATGCCCGCCGTCAGGAAGGCAACGAGCTTCACCATCGATTCCATCGATACCGCGAGGATGAGCCCGTCCTGATGCTCGGTCGCATCGGTGTGGCGGGTGCCGAACATGATGGCGAAGCAGGCAAGCACGAGCGTCACGATCAGCGGCAGGTCGAGGAAATAGAGATTGCCGCTGCCGATACCGTAGTCGGACGGATTGACCATGGCCGTGACAGTCGCGGAGATGGATTTCAACTGCAGCGCGATGTAGGGAATGGTGCCGATCAGGCAGATGAGCGCCACGATGGTTGCGACAGTGGAATTCTTGCCGTAGCGCGCCGCAATGAAATCGGCCACCGATGTCAGCTTCTCGGCCTTGGCGAGTTCGATAATGCGCTTCAAGAGCGGCATGCCGAGTGTGAAGACGAGAATCGGCCCGATATAGATGCCGGCAAATTCCAGCCCGTGATGCGCAGCAAGGCCGACACCGCCGAAATAGGTCCAGGACGTGCAGTAGATCGCAAGGCTGAGCGCATACACAACAGGCCGGCCGCCCTCCGGCACGCCGAATTTTCGGCTCCGGCGGTCGCCGTAGCTTGCCACTGCGAAAAGCAGCAGAAGATAGCCCAAGGCAAACGCAAATATGACCCAGCCTGGAAGCATTGACCCTCCGCCGGCGGACTATCCGCCGTCCTCCCGGAACGGTTTGAAGATTAGGGCAATTCAGCAGGTTTGAAAATTCCCGCGGTCTTGGTCTTAAGTTCTACGCGGAAGGGGATGATGTCCGAATATTTCCAATTGCCGATTGATTAATTGAGATGAAGGTGTAGCTAATGAAAACAATGGCATGTCTTTGAAAAATGCATCGAGGGGAGACAGATCTGATGCTCAATGAGTTCAAAGCGTTCATCGCCCGCGGCAATGTCATGGATCTCGCAGTCGGTGTCATCATCGGCGGCGCGTTCGGCGGGATCGTCAAGTCGCTGGTCGAGGATATCATCATGCCGATCGTCGGCGCGATCTTCGGCGGTTTCGATTTTTCCAACTACTACATTTCGCTGTCGGACAAAGCCGTTGGGCCAACCCTTGACGAAGCCCGCAAAGGTGGGGCCGTTTTCGCATACGGCAATTTCATCACCGTCCTCATCAATTTCCTGATCCTCGCCTGGATCATCTTCCTGATGATCAAGGCTGTGAACATCCTGCGCGAGCAGGTCGAGCGCAAGGAAAAGGCCGCACCGGCAGAGGTCCCGCCGCCGCCGGCGGATGTCGCATTGCTGACCGAAATCCGCGACCTTCTCGCCAAGCGCCCGGCCGTCTGATCTGACGGTCTGATCCGGGTGAGGGCCCGCCCATTCCGGCCGTGCTCATCCATCACGAAAATCGATATGCCATCACGCTTTGTCATGGGATTTGCGCCTGCAAATCCGTTATGAAGGCGTGAACCGGAGATATGCATGTCGATTATAAGCAGCCTCAGCCCGCGCGCCGTCGCAGCGCCAGAAAGCGGGATCGTCGAAGTCGTCAATTATGCCCGCGGCCGTGAGGGCCTTTTGCCGCTCTGGGTCGGTGAAGGCGATCTTCCTACTCCCGATTTCATCAATCAGGCGGCCATGCAGGCGCTCGCCGCCGGCGAGACCTTCTACACCTGGCAGCGCGGCATCCCCGAGCTGCGCCAGGCCCTGTCGGATTACTATTTCAGGCATTTCGGTATCCGTCTGGCACCGGAGCATTTCTATGTGACCGGTTCCGGCATGCAGGCGATCCAGATCGCCGTCCAGGCGCTGACTGCACCCGGCGATGAGTTCGTCTATCTCACCCCGGCCTGGCCGAATATTGCCGCCGCCCTTGAAATCGCCGGCGCGCGGTCGGTTGGCGTAGAGCTCCAGTTTGAAGGCGGCACATGGGCGGTCGATCTCAACCGCGTTGAAACAGCCATTACGCCGAAGACGCGCGGCCTATTCATCAACACGCCGTCGAACCCCACGGGCTGGACCGCGACGAAGAAGGACCTGGCCGATATCCTGGCGCTTGCTCGTAAACATGATCTCTGGATCATGGCAGATGAGATCTACGCGCGTTATTTCTACGCTGGCGGTCGCGCGCCGTCCTTCCTGGATGTGATGGAGCCGGGCGACAAGGTCATCTTCGTCAACTCCTTCTCCAAGAACTGGTCGATGACCGGCTGGCGCGTCGGCTGGATCGTCGCCCCGCCGGAAATGGGCCAGGTACTGGAAAACCTCATCCAATATTCCACCTCGGGCGTCGCGCAGTTTGTGCAGAAAGGCGCGGTCGCGGCTCTTAACGAAGGCGATGCTTTCGTGCAGTCGAATATCGACAAGGCGGCCCGCTCCCGCGACATCCTCTGCGATGCGCTGATCGCCACAAATCGCGTCGAGACGCTTAAACCCGATGGTGCGCTCTATGCCTTCCTGAAGATCGACGGCATTACCGACAGCCGCAAGGCCGCAATCGACATCGTCGACAAGACCGGTGTCGGCCTTGCGCCGGGCACGGCCTTCGGAGCCGGCGGCGAGCTTTTCCTGCGCGCCTGCTTCCTGCGCGATCCGGCCCAGGTGACGGTCGCGACCGAGCGGCTCTGCGACTATATCCTTACGGTTTAGGCGGAGCGGCGTATCGCTTCCGGCAGCACCGGAAGCAGCGTCACGTTGCGCCCCTCGACGATGATGACTTCGCCGTCCCTGATCGGCTGAAAGGGCATATCGGCTTTTTCCAGGAAGTCGACGGCCCTCTCGGCTGCTGCAGCCTCGTCATGCGCTGAGCGATAATGCGGAACGATGGAGAAATCGACGAGACCGAGGCCATCCCAAAGGATATTCTCGTCGTAGCCCGGCGCGAGTTGCTGCGGGTCGTCCATGATGTCGATGCCTTTGAGCGAGGGCGTCACTACCACCGCCCCGGCGCTGAACCCGCCGTAGACGAGCGCATCGTCGCGCAGCAATTCCCCTATAATCTGATCGAAACCGCTCTGCCGCATGGCACGCCGTAGAAGAAAGGCATTGCCGCCGACGGCCCAGGCGAGATCAAAACCGGCGAGCGCTTTTTCAAGAGCACGCGGCTCCCCGAAATAATCCCTCAGATCCAGTTCTTCCGCCTCGATCCCCCAAGCGGCAAGCTCCTCCTTGGGATCGTAGACATTGGCCTCATAGGCGCGACGCGCCTCGGCCGGGATGAAGTCCAGCGCATTCTGGATAATGGCGGCGCGCCGCCCGCCATTGAGAAGTTTCCTGAGCCGGAAGGCGCTCGCTCCGAGCCGATAGGATGACAGGTAGAGTCTCATCATTGCTGCTCCCTGTTGGAGAGGGGCAGGTCACGAGATATGGAAAGAGGATACTGTGCCACGAGAAGTCCTTGCATGGGGCGGACATCGGGGCAGAAACAAAAAACCCCGCGCGTCCGGCGGGGTTGGATCGGGTGATGTGAACAGTTTCAGGTCACAAGCCGACGCCCCCACCGCAAAGGGTGGTCGTCATGCCCATCGTCATAGCCTGAAACGCGAATTTGTTCATGGCCTCAGTTTGCCCGGCCGCATGGGTGATGTCAATGAGCGCTGAAAGAGAGGGGCAGGAGGCATTTTCGTTCCGAAATCGGCCGGTCGCTAAAATTGTAGCAAAGCCGGAAATCCGCCTCTAACCACATCTCAAAACATACCGGCCGCAAAGGCTTTCCGAGGCTGCTTGATAACAAAATCGGAAAGGAAAAACCCGTTCTGATGCTCCCGAAAAAACATAAAACAGGGAATGCAGACATGGCGGTTCTGGTGACAGGTGGGGCTGGATATATCGGCAGCCACATGGTTTGGACGCTGTTGGATGCCGGTGAAGACGTCGTCGTGCTCGACAACCTCTCTACCGGCTTTCGCTGGGCCGTGGCGCCGGCGGCGCGCTTCTATCTTGGCGATGTCTCCGATCCGGATGTGCTGAAGAAGGTCTTCATCGAGAACGATATCGAGGCAATCATCCATTTCGCCGGCTCTGCCGTCGTCCCTGTTTCGGTTGCCGATCCACTCTCCTACTACGATAACAATTCAGGCAAAACGCGCGCGCTGCTGAGCGCTTCGATCAAGGCCGGTATCCGCAACTTCGTCTTCTCCTCGACGGCCGCTGTCTACGGCCAGCAGAAGAGCTCCGCTCCCGTGAAGGAAACGGCACCCCTCAATCCGGAAAATCCATACGGCCAGTCGAAGCTGATGACCGAAATGATGCTTCGTGACGCCGCAGCCGCCTATGACTTCGGCTATGTGGCGCTCCGCTATTTCAACGTCGCGGGCGCCGACCCGCAGCTGCGCGCTGGCCAGTCTACCTCGGGTGCGACCCATCTCATCAAGGTCGCCTGTGAGGCTGCGCTCGGGAAGCGTGGCAGCATTACCGTCTACGGTTTCGATTACCCGACCCATGATGGCACCGGTGTGCGCGACTACATCCATGTCAGTGATTTGACGGCGGCGCATTTGAAGGCACTCGAGCATCTGCGCCAGGGTAGGGGGCCACTTGTCGCCAACTGCGGCTATGGCAACGGCTATTCCGTACTCGATGTATTGAACATGGTCACCCGCTTGAACGGTCATGCGTTCAAAATCAACATGGCGGCACGTCGCCCGGGTGACGCCGCAAGCGTCGTCGCCGATGCGACGCTTGCCCGCCGCGTGCTGGATTGGGCGCCGAGATATGACTCACTGGAAACCATCGTCCGCAGCTCGCTCGACTGGGAGCTCTTCCTGATGAACAAGAGCGTCGACGATCTGCACAGCATTCATCGCGCACTGGCTGCAGCTTCTTTCTGAGATGCAGCCGAACAACTTGCCATTCCGGCGTAGATACGGGTGGCCCGACGTTACGTGAATAAGGAATAATCAAGCTTTCTCTGGCCAACTTCAGCCAAGGGAATAGGGATCATGAAGAACTTCATAGCCTCGTTGCGGCTGCAAAAAGATAATCCGAAGTTTCTGGTGGCACAGTTCAAGGCTTTGTCGTCACAGATTCCGATTCTCTACGTTCTTCTTGTCATCAATGCGCTGGCTGTGGCCATCACTCACATCAGGTCGGCGCCTCTCTGGCTTTCGCTCTACATTCCCGTCGGGCTCAGCATTGTCTGCGTCTTTCGCCTCTGCTGGTGGGAAATATCAGGCAAGGAAAATGTCACTCCGGAGCGCGCGCTGCGGCTCATGAAGGTAACGCTAGCAGGCGCGGTCATCCTCACCATCGGCTTTGGCGGTTGGGCTATCGCGCTCTATCGATATGGCGATGCCTCGCAGCAGGGGCAGATCGCCTATTTTCTGGTCGTAACCGGCATTTCCTGCGTTTTCTGCCTGATGCACCTGCCGCTCGCCGCAGCAATCACCACGGTCATCACCTTTACGGCCATGATCGTGACCTTTCTCTTTTCCGGCAACCCGGTTTTCGTCGCAACGGCCGTCAGCGGCCTATTCCTGGTGCTGCCTTTCCTGCGCGTCATCAACAGCTACTTCCAGAATTTCGCGCACCTCGTGCGGCTTGCAGAAGAGCTCAAGCAGAAGCAGGCGGAAGCCGAGGAGCTGAATCGCGTCAACAGCCGCAATGCCCTGCAGGATCAACTGACTGGCCTTGCCAATCGTCGCAGTTTCTTCCTGTCGCTGGAACAGATGCTGCTGAAGGATCCCGCCGCGCCACCGGTCATCGGCATCGTCGATCTCGATGGCTTCAAACCGGTCAATGACGTCTTCGGCCACGCGGCCGGCGACGTCGTATTGAAGGAGACGGCGCGCCGCTTCGTCTCGTTGTTGGGCGATCAGGGCATCGTCTCGCGTCTTGGTGGCGATGAGTTCGGCATCATCTTCCCCGCTGACATGACGCTCAGGGCAATTTCCGATCTCGGCCTGGCGCTATGCGCGGCCGTGCGCGAACCCTATGACATCCCGGACGGTTCGGTCCGTGTTTCCGGCTCCTGCGGCATCGTCTATCCTGAGGCGGGCGAGTACACGGCCGAAGACCTCTACGAGAAAGCGGACTTCGCGCTCTATCAGGTCAAGAGCAAGCGCATCGGCGGTGTGGAATTCTTCTCGCCGGAGCACGAAAAGATCCTGACACAACGCTACCTGATCGAGCTCGAACTGCAGACCGAGAATTTCGCCAGCGAACTGAAGCTCGAATATCAGCCGATCGTCGAACTGCGCAGCGGCCGTGTCGTCGGTTTTGAGGCGCTTGCGCGTTGGGACAGCGCGCGCTTCGGCCGTATCAGCCCGGATGCCTTCATCCCGGCTGCCGAACGCACCGCCGTGATCGGCCGGGTGACGCGCATTCTCTTCGGCCAGGCGCTCGACGCCCTGAAGATCATGCCGGCGCATCTGCGCGTCTCCTTCAACCTGTCGGCCCGCGACATCTGCGATCACGAAACCTCGATGGCCCTGCTCGCCATGATCAACCGGTCGGGCGTCGACCCAAAACGCATCGAATTCGAGATCACCGAGACGGCGCTGCTGTCTGACTTCGATACTGCCGATCAGGTGATCGGCATGCTGCGCGCCGCCGGCATCTCGATTGCGCTTGATGATTTCGGCACGGGCTATTCAAGCTTGAGCCATATCCATCGCCTGGCCTTCGACAAGCTGAAGATCGATAAGGCCTTCGTGATGAATTTCGACCGCGATGCGCGCTGCATGAACATCACCCGTTCCGTCGCCAATCTCTGCCAGAACCTCGGCATCGCCTCCGTAGCCGAGGGTGTCGAAAGCGAGGACGTGGCCGAGTCGCTGAAAGGCATCGGCGTAAGATTGGCGCAGGGCTATTATTTCTCCCGGCCGCTGCCGCTGGAACTGGCGATCGACTACGCGGTCAGGCGCGATGTCACTGTTTCTCAGCCCCTTTCGGCCTGATTGATCAGCCAGCCACTGGAACCTCGGCCCGACCCCGTTTATTCCTAGGGAAGGAGCGAGGTGGACCATGGACAATAGCAATCAGAGCGAAGTTATCGTTGAACGGCGTGGTACGGCGGGCCTTATCCGGCTGAACCGCCCAAAGGCGCTGAACAGCCTGACGATCCCGATGGTGCGTACGATTGCCGCCGCACTTGACGGGTTTGCCGGTGACCAAGCGGTGGCCAGCGTCCTCGTGATGGGGGAGGGCGAGCGCGGCTTCTGCGCCGGCGGCGATATCCGCGCCATTCACCTGAGCGGGCGTTCCGGCGACGGCCTGGCGGAAACCTTCTGGCGCGAGGAATTCCGCCTCAATCACCGGATCGCCAGCTATCCGAAACCCTATGTAGCGCTGATGGACGGCATCACCATGGGCGGCGGCGTCGGGCTTTCCAGCCACGGCCGCCATCGGATCGTCACCGAGCGCACCCGCCTTGCGATGCCGGAAACCGGTATCGGCTATTTTCCAGATGTCGGCGCCACGTGGCTGTTGCCTCGCACGCCGGGTGAAAGTGGTACATGGATGGCCCTGACCGGGCTCGATATCAATGCCTCCGATGCAATCTATACCGGCCTCGCTGACGTCTATATGTCTTCTTCGCGCCTCGAAGAGGCAGTCCATCGTCTGACGAACCTGTCTGCGGGAAGTTCGTCTGATGATGTGGATGCGGTGCTGCGCGATCTCTCGGAACAAGTGGATGAAGGCAGGTTGCAGGCCAATGCCGCAATGATCGACCGTGCCTTCCATTTCAACCGCGTGGAGGATATCGCATCCGCACTCGCTGCGGAGGAGGGTGAATTCGCCGCCGAAACCCGCCGTGTGATGCTCACACGATCGCCGACAAGTCTCAAGCTTGCCTTGCGGCTGCTGAGAGCCGGCCGCCAGAGCCGCACGCTCGGCGAATGCCTGGCCCGCGAACTCGGGGCTTGCATGCACGTCCTGCATGGTCCGGATTTTTACGAGGGCGTTCGCGCAGCCGTCATCGACAAGGATCGCAATCCGAAATGGTCGCCGCCGACGATCGCCCTGGTCAATGATGAAATGATCGGCCGCTTCTTCGAATCGCCCAAGCCGCCGCTTTCGCTCTGACACTGTTTGATCGGGAAAGGCTCTAGCGCCACATGCCCCGCATGCGCGCGCCGACATCGATGCGCACCTGCCGCGCCTGCTGGGCGGCTGCCGTATCGGTCTTGACCTGCGGCCAGCCGCAAACCTCGAAGAATTGCAGCAGCGTGGCCGGAATGAAGCGGCTGCGCGATGCATAGACATGCCGGTCGCCCTGCGAATTCTGCCCATAGGTGAAGAAGCGCTGCGGCACGACGAGGTCGAGACTGTCCTTGGCGCGCGTCATTGCCACATAGAGGAGGCGCCGCTCTTCCTCGATCTCCGCCGTCGTCCCGACTGCGAGATCGGAGGGAATGCAGCCGTCTATGACGTTCAGCATGAAGACCTTGGTCCATTCCTGTCCCTTGGCCGAATGGATGGTCGAAAGAATGAGATAATCCTCATCGAGCAGCGGCACGCCAGCCTGATCCGAGGTTGCATCCGGCGGATCGAGCGTAAGCTCGGTCAGAAAACGCTCGCGAGAAGCATAACCGCCGGCGATTTGTTCGAGCTGGATGAGATCGGCAAGCCGGGCGCTCGCATCTTCATGCAGCCGTTCCAGATGCGGCTCATACCATTGCCGCACCAGTTCGATCTCAGCGGGCCAGCCGGCCTTGCCGGTCTTCAGCTGCTGCATGGTCGAAACGAAGGAGGTCCAGTCGTCGCCCGAGCGTGGCGGCGCAGGCATGGCGGCGAGCGCCGCAACCGGGCTCGGGTCCTCAGCCATATGGTCCAGCACCTTCTGCGCCGTAGAAGGCCCGACCCCCGGAAGGATCTGCATCAGCCGGAAGCCCGCCACCCGGTCGCGCGGGTTCTGGGCAAAACGCAGTGCCGCCAGCATGTCCTTCACATGCGCGCTGTCGAGGAATTTCAGGCCGCCGAACTTCACGAAGGGAATGTTGCGGCGGGTCAGCTCCACTTCCAGCGGGCCGCTGTGATGCGAGGCGCGGAAGAGCACGGCCTGGCTCTTCAGCTTCACGCCCTCTTCGCGATTGTCGAGAACCTTGTCGGCCACATAACGTGCCTGATCATTCTCGTCGCGCAGAGTCACCAGTCGCGGCCGTTCCGGCGATTCACGCTCCGTCCAGAGGTTCTTGGTGAAACGCTCGGAGGCAAGGTCAATCACGGCATTGGCGGCGGCCAGGATCGGCTGCGTCGAGCGGTAGTTGCGGTCAAGCGTGACGATGTTGGCGGCCGGGCTGAAGGCGGCCGGAAAATCGAGGATGTTGCGCACCGTCGCCGCGCGGAAGGAATAGATCGACTGCGCATCGTCGCCGACGACGGTCAGGCCCTGGCCGGTCGGCTTCAGCGCCAGAAGTATGGAAGACTGCAGCTTGTTGGTGTCTTGATATTCGTCGACAAGCACATGGTCGAAGCGGCTGCCGATATCCTCGGCAATCATCGGCTCGGCCACCATCTGCGCCCAGTAGAGCAGCAGGTCGTCGTAATCGAGCACGTTCTGGCTCTGCTTGGACTCGACGTAACAGGCGAAAAGCTCGCGAAGCTGCTTTTCCCAGGTGGCGCACCAGGGAAAGGCGTCGCGCAACACGAGCGGCAGTTCCATTTCCGAGTTTACCGCGCGCGAATAGATCGCCAGGCACGTTCCCTTTGTCGGAAACCGGCTCTCGGTTTTCGAGAAACCAAGATCATGACGCACGAGGTTCATCAGGTCGGCGCTGTCTTCCCGGTCATGGATGGAGAAGGCCGGATCGATGCCGATCTGTTCGGCATAGTCGCGCAAGAGGCGTGCGCCGATGCCGTGAAACGTGCCGCTCCAGGCAAGTGCATCCGCCATGATGCCGGAATTCTTGCCGAGAACCTCGCCGCAGATGCGTTCGACGCGGCGGCCCATTTCTGCTGCTGCCCGGCGGGAAAAGGTCATCAGCAGGATTCGACGCGGATCGGCACCTTTGAGGATCAGGTGGGCAACGCGGTGCGCAAGCGTATTCGTCTTGCCGGATCCGGCCCCGGCGATGACCAGCAGCGGACCCGCCACATGACTGCCGTCTGTAAGCGTGCCGTGTTCAACGGCCATGCGTTGCTGGGGATTGAGTCTTTCGAGATACATCCAGCCGTCCGGTTGGGCTTCACGGGAGAATCAGCACCCGCGAATAAAATCAGATGTTCCTTGGATGTTCTCGATTGGCGCCGGTGTCAAGCAGGCAGGGGCTGCCACGCACTATTGCGGAAAATCCGGCACTATCTGGCGCCGCACCAGCTTCAGGCTGCGGTCGGGCTGAAGAATATAGGTTTCGTAGACGCGCTGGCCCTGCTGATCGTAGAAGTCGTTGTACACTGCGCTGCCGATCGGCGACTTCGTCAGCTTCGTGCGCGGCTGCCCGCCATAGGTGATGCTGCCGGGAATTGGCTCTAGTGCGGGCGCGTCCGCGGCGGAGCAGCCGACCAGAGCGGGTGTGGCCAAAAGGGTCGTCGCAAGAAGGGCAGGCACCAGCGCTTTCATCGTCTTTTCCTCGGCTGCAATTGTTTACGGCGGCTACCGACATTTCCCTCAAGATTTCAGCAGCACCATCGTGATGACTATGCATCGGGCCGACCGCGCGCCGCAACAAACGTCGTCTTCCAGCGTTAAATCCCTATTAGCCAATGTCAGGAACGACCATGGTGCTGCGATTTCACAACTCGCCGACTGACGAGGAAGCCTGGATGAAGAGCCGCAACACGGCCGCCATGCGCGCGTCCGTGGAAAGCGCCCTGCATGCCGCGGGCGATTTCGATGCAGCCGAAATCATCGTCTCCACCATCGGTTCCCTCGTCATTCTCGAAGGTTTCGTGCGCCAATGGAGCGACAGTGAGCGGGCTCGGGCGATTGCCGAGGCTATTGTCGGAAGCGGTTACGTCCATTGCCGCATGCTGGTGAAATAAATCACCGTCCACTTGAAGATTTTCAAGGAACCAACGCCATGCCTTCGGTGTTGAAAAGCTGATTTCAATGCTGGAGACAATAATGCAAACGCTTATACGCCTCTGGGCCTGGGGCCTTCTTATTGGGTGCGGCGCCTTTGCCGGCTCCGCCTATGCCTCACTCGAAACCGATATGGATTATTCGGCCTTGCCGAAAGACGAAATCGCGCTGAATGAATATACCAGCGCTGCCGTCTGCGAGCCCGCCGAGCCGCATTACCTGCCGTCCTTCATCCGTGTCGCAGATGGCACAATCGTCGGTGTGGGATATATTCAGGTCCAGGACGAGAATACTTCGGACTGCTGATCGAATATTCCAATTTTCTTGCGGACGAGGCTCGTCTGCAGTCTCCCGCAGAGGGTGACGAGCCTCTAACCATCATCATGATGGCTGGCGTCGTTCTATTGATGAACAGATGAGCGGCGCAATATCTTTCGAAACCAAGCCCTGCGCGAGCTCCGTGCAGGGTTAAGTGAAAATAAAGCATTGCTCCGTTTCGGAACGGATTGGACTTTATTTGTCCGATACCGCCGCTGAAGACTTAATGCACTTTAAGCTTTGCTTCCTCGGCCGCTGCCATAAACTCCGCGCGAGCCTCTTCGACGGTCTTTCTTCCATCGAGTGCTGCGCGGCAGACGCTCCGTGCCCTGAGGTATTTCAGTCCGCGCATGGCAGGCCAGTGCTCGGCAAGGCACGCCAAGGCGTCGAACGGTCCGTTAACCGTACGTGCTCCGGCCCCTTCGAAACCTACCTTGATCGGACCATTCCATCGTTCAGTTGCCATCGACGCTCCTCCAGCATGTCTCGATAGAAACAGTGATTGAAGCCTCCCGGTTCCTCCGCAAAGACTTCAGAATGCTAATATTCTAGCGAGATTTTTGCCGGCAGCAATGGCGCCGATTGGCGCGGTGGATAATGCTAAAGGAGAAAACTGGTGCTGCCGAGTGGGATTGAACCACCGACCTCACCCTTACCAAGGGTGTGCTCTACCACTGAGCTACGGCAGCAGGACCAGACGCGTGAAGCGAAAACGCTCAACTCGCGTGAACGGGGCGGCTATTGCCACAGGTTCGGCAGGAGTGCAAGCCGCAAATTCCAACTTCTCTGGGAATAACGTGCGGAGCACTTTTGGAATGGCGCGAATTCGGTTACTTCTGGGGCATGAACGAAGAGACTGAAAAGGCCCGGCAGAGCCGGAAAGCGGCCATGGAAGCCCAGGCGGCATTGCGGCGCGAGCGGGCTGCCGAAAAGCTGAGAGAAAATCTTTCCAGACGCAAGCAGCAGGTACGTGCTCGCCGCTCCGGCCAGGCGGACGAGACGGATGGCTTGCCCGCGGCAAAGACTGCTGCCGCAAAAATGGACGAATCGTAATGTTCGGTCCGCGACGAATTGAAGCGTACGGGGATTTGCTCTAAAGACCCCGACTTCTTGCCTTGCCCCCACAGGCAAAACTTTTTGAGGAAAGGCGGGCCTCGCCCGTAAGTGCACATGGATCGTATCAGAATTGTCGGCGGTAATGAGCTCAATGGCATCATTCCGATCTCCGGCGCCAAGAATGCCGCGCTGCCGCTGATGATCGCCTCGCTTTTGACGAGCGATACGCTGACGCTGGAAAACGTACCGCATCTTGCCGATGTCGAGTTGCTGATGCGCATCCTTGGCAATCACGGCGTCGATGTGGCCGTCAACGGCCGCCGCGAGCGCCAGGAAGATTCCTACGCCCGCACGATCCATTTTACCTGCCGCACCATCGTCGATACCACTGCGCCCTATGAGTTGGTATCGAAGATGCGCGCCTCCTTCTGGGTCATCGGTCCGCTTCTCGCCCGCGAAGGCCATTGCCGTGTTTCCCTGCCGGGCGGCTGTGCCATCGGCACGCGTCCGGTCGATCTCTTCATCGACGGCCTGACCGCGCTCGGCGCGACGATGGAAATCGATGGCGGCTATATCAATGCCAAGGCGCCGCAGGGCGGTCTCATCGGCACGCATTACACCTTCCCCAAGGTGTCCGTTGGCGCAACGCATGTGCTGATGATGGCGGCAACACTTGCCCGCGGTACGACCGTGATCGGCAATGCCGCCCGCGAGCCTGAGGTCGTCGACCTTGCCAACTGCCTGAACGCCATGGGCGCCAAGATTTCCGGCGCCGGCACCTCGACCATTACGATCGAAGGCGTCACCTCGCTCTCGGGCGCCCGCCATCGTGTCCTGCCTGACCGCATCGAGACAGGCACCTACGCCATGGCCGTCGCCATGGCCGGCGGCGATGTCGTGCTCGAAAATACCGATGTTGCCCTCTTGGAGACGGCTCTCGAAACGCTTCGCCGCGCCGGAGCGGAGATTTCGTCGACCAACAATGGCATGCGCATCAAGCGCAACGGCGCCGGCATCCAGCCGGTCGATATCGTCACCGATCCCTTCCCGGGCTTCCCGACCGACCTGCAGGCGCAGTTCATGGCGCTGATGACCCGCTCTTCCGGTGTCTCGCATGTCACGGAGACCATCTTCGAAAACCGTTTCATGCATGTGCAGGAACTCGCCCGCCTTGGCGCGAAGATCTCGCTCTCCGGCCAGACGGCCAAGATCGAAGGTGTCCAGCGGCTGAAGGGCGCCCCCGTCATGGCGACCGATCTTCGCGCTTCCGTCTCCCTCGTCATCGCTGGCCTTGCCGCCGAAGGCGAAACCACGGTGTCCCGCGTCTATCACCTCGATCGCGGCTTCGAGCGGCTGGAAGAAAAGCTGACCCGCTGCGGCGCCATCGTCGAACGCGTCAGCGAGTAAGAAAAGGGCGCACATGCGCCCTTTATCCCGGTTGCGTATTTGGCCGCCGCGCCTTATTTCCGTTGTCTGACAGATCGCCGCACCTGCGGCCGAAAGATACGGGATAGAGGCTGGATGACCGACCTGAAACTTGTTGCGCTCGATGCCGAGGACCTGGCGGTCATTTCCGCACATGTGCAGGACAGTGTCTTCAAGGTAGCCGATATAGACTGGTCGCCGCGCGACAAGCAGTTCGCAATTGCCGCCAACCGGTTCGTCTGGGAAGAAGCGGCCCGAAAACGCAAAGGTTTTGAGCGCCGTCGTGCGGCCCTCGTATTCAAGCGCGTGCTATCCGTCCGCTCGATCGGCATCGACCGCGCCCGCCGCGATGACGTGCTGTCGCTGCTTGCCCTGCAATTCGAGCAGAAGGGCGAAGGGCCGGAAGGCACGCTCGAGCTCTCGCTGTCGGGCGCGGCCTCCATCATTCTCGATGTCGAATGCATCGAAATGCAGCTTGCCGATGTCGGCGGCGCCTGGGAAACGGGTTCCAAGCCGCGTCATCCCGGCACCTGAGCCCAACAGTTCGAGCAAGAAGGAATTCCGGCCTTGGCAATCTGGCTTAATCAGACATCCCACGGTTTCGAACAGCGCTTCGCGGCCTTTCTCACCACCAAGCGCGAGGTCTCCGAAGACGTCAACGCCGTGGTGCGCGCCATCATCGATGATGTGCGCGCCCGTGGTGATGTCGCTCTCGCCGAATATTCGAAGAGGTTCGACAGCATCGATTACGCGACGGTACCGATGCGCGTCACCGAGGAAGAGATCGAGAACGCCGTCGAGGTCGTCCCCTCGGAAGTGCTCGGCGCCTTGAAGGTCGCGGCTCTCCGCATCGAATCCCACCATCGTCGTCAGCTTCCCAAGGACGATATCTACGAAGACAATATGGGTGTCGGCCTCGGTTCGCGTTGGACGGCGATCGAAGCCGTTGGCCTCTACGTGCCGGGCGGCACGGCGAGCTATCCGAGCTCGGTGCTGATGAACGCCGTACCGGCGAAGGTCGCAGGTGTCGATCGCATCGTCATCGCGGTGCCAGCCACGGGCGGTTCGGTCAATCCGGCGGTGCTGGCTGCAGCCAAGCTTGCAGGCGTCAGTGAGATCTACCGCGTCGGCGGCGCGCAGGCGATTGCTGCCCTTGCCTATGGCACGGAGACGATCGCTCCGGTCGCCAAGATCACCGGCCCCGGCAATGCCTATGTGGCCGCCGCCAAGCGCCATGTCTTCGGCACTGTCGGTATCGACATGATCGCCGGCCCCTCCGAAGTGCTCGTCATCGCCGACAAGGATAACAATCCCGATTGGGTCGCCGCCGATCTGCTCGCCCAGGCCGAGCATGACGAGAGCTCTCAGGCGATCCTGATCACGGACGACGAGGAATTCGGCAAGGCGGTCGAAGCAGCCGTCGAACGGCAGCTGAAGACGCTGAACCGCGCGGAAACTGCCGCTGCCAGCTGGCGCGATTTCGGCGCGATCATCCTTGTCTCCGACCTCAAGGATGCCATCCCGCTCGCAAACCGCATCGCCGCGGAACATCTGGAACTCGCCGTCGCCAATCCTGATGGCTTTGTGGAGAAGATCCGCAATGCTGGCGCAATCTTCATCGGCGCCCACACGCCCGAGGTGATCGGCGATTATGTCGGTGGCTCCAACCACGTGCTGCCGACGGCGCGTTCGGCCCGCTTCTCCTCCGGCCTTTCGGTTCTCGATTTCGTCAAGCGCACCTCGATCTTGCGCCTTGGTCCCCAGCAGCTTCGCGACCTCGGCCCGGCGGCGATTGCGCTCGCCGTCTCCGAAGGCCTCGATGCCCATGCGCGATCGGTCGCGATCCGCCTCAACCTCGAAAGGTGAGGGAATGGCGAAGGACGACTTCCGGCTCTGCGACGTTGTCCTTGACGATACGATCGGCCGTTCGACGCCCGATGTCGAGCATGAGCGGGCAGTCGCGATCTTCGATCTGATCGAGGAGAACTCGTTTGCGCCGTCAGGCCATGCCGGCGGGCCCTACCGGCTGAACATTTCGCTGGTCGATTCCAAGCTGGTCTTTGCGATCACCACGGAAAAGGGTGAGGATGTCGCAACCCATATCCTCTCCCTGACGCCCTTCCGGCGGATCGTGAAGGACTACTTCATGATCTGCGAAAGCTATTATGAGGCTATCCGTTCGGCGTCTCCAAGCCGTATCGAGGCGATCGACATGGGCCGGCGCGGCATTCACAACGAGGGTTCGCAGACGCTGAAGGATCGTCTCTCCGGCAAGATCGACGTCGATTTCGACACCGCCCGGCGCCTCTTCACGCTGGTCTGCGTGCTCTACTGGCGTGGATGACGGCGATGGAGCCGCATGTTGAAACCGAGGGTGGAAAGCGGCCGGGCGCCATCCTTTTCATGTGCGGCATGAACGCTATCCGTTCGCCGATGGCCGAAGCGATCGCCCGTAGCATTCTTCCGGCCAATACCTATATACGATCTGCCGGTGTTCGCGCCGGCGAACGCGATCCCTTCGTCGATGTCGTGCTGGAGGAAATCGGCCTGTCGCTCGGCCGCCGGCAGCCGCAGACGCTGGAGGAGCTTGAGGACGACTATTTCGACCTCATCATCACGCTCTCGCCGCCGGCCCATCACGCAGCCCTCGAGCTGACCCGCTCCAGCGCTGTTGACGTTGTCTACTGGCCGACCATGGATCCGACGGTCGCGACCGGCACGCGTGAGCAGATATTGGACGGTTACCGCGAGGTTCGTGATCATCTCGCCGGCCTCATCGAAAGTCGGCTACTCAAGAGAAATGGCATCGCCGCGCAATCGGCGTGAAACAAAAGTCAGAAAGCCCGATCTACGAGGTTCACAAATCCCCGTTGATTGTGTAGTTTCCGCGCAAATTTTCAGGCGCCTTACGCCTTTTTACCCAACACACAGGAAGAAAACCCTTATATGCCGAAAGAAGAAGTCCTCGAATTCCCGGGCATCGTGACCGAACTTCTGCCGAATGCGACATTCCGCGTGAAGCTCGAAAACGAGCATGAGATCATTGCCCACACCGCCGGCCGCATGCGCAAGAATCGCATCCGCGTTCTCGCCGGCGACAAGGTTCTGGTCGAAATGACGCCCTACGACCTGACGAAGGGCCGCATCACCTACCGCTTCAAGTAAGCTTGGTCTGCGAAGCTCCCCGGAGCTTTCGCTCCCGCCTGCCGATGGTCGAGGTTCCATGGCGCTGAAATACAAGCTCATTCTGGCCTCGGGCTCGCCCCGCCGCGTCGACCTGCTCAATCAGGCCGGCATCGAGCCCTCGCGCCTCATGCCGATGGATATCGACGAGGCGCCGAAGAAGTCGGAGCATCCGCGCTCTCTAGCCCGTCGCCTATCGGGCGAAAAGGCAGAAGCGGCACTTGCCGCCATCAAGGGCGACATCACCTGGAAGGGCAGCTATATCCTGTCCGCCGATACCGTGGTCGCCGTCGGCCGCCGCATCCTCGGCAAGGCAGAATTTGCCGACGAAGCCTCAAACTCGCTGCATCTGCTCTCCGGTCGCAACCATGTGGTCTATACGGGCATCTGCCTCATCACACCCGATCGCAAGGTGCGCCAGAAGATCGTCGAGACCAAGGTGCGCTTCAAGCGCCTGTCGAGTTTCGAGATCGAAAACTACATTGCGTCAGGCCAATGGCGCGGTAAGGCGGGTGCCTACGGCATCCAGGGGCTCGCGGGCACCTTCGTGCAGAAAATGGTGGGTTCCTACACCAATGTCGTGGGACTGCCGCTTTATGAAACCATCCTGCTTCTGACCGGCGAGGGCTTCGATGTCCACAGCCGTTGGCCCGAGGGTTGATCTTCAGCTAGAGCGCCGTGCGTCCTTTCGGACGCACAAAGGACGCTTTAGCGTTTTGAATCTACGCATCAGGCTTTCTGAAAATCGCAACGGTTTTCGGACCCATGCCGTAGGAGGAAAATATGTCCGATGAAATGAAGACCGGAGGCAAGGTCGAGCCGCTGCGCAAGACGCGTCCCTGCCCGGAATGCGGCAAACCGTCGAACCGCGAGCACTATCCCTTCTGCTCCAACCGCTGCCGCGAGGTGGACCTGTCGCGCTGGCTGACGGGTTCCTACGCCATTCCCGTGGCCGACGACGAGACCAAGGCGGATTACCCCGACGAGGAAAACTAGGTTTTCCACCGCGAAGCCCTTATTTTTTCTCGCAAATTGCCAAAATATGCCGGACCGTCAAAAAACTATCATTTGATGCTTGCCATGGGCGAACAAGATGCTATAACCCCGCTCGCTTCCGGGGCGAACCAAGGCCCTGACATTCCAAGCCGGAATGTTTTTCGAGAAGCGTGGTTAGCCCAGGTAGCTCAGTTGGTAGAGCAGCGGATTGAAAATCCGCGTGTCACTGGTTCGATTCCGGTCCTGGGCACCATTCCTAATGGCTTGGTTTTGCTCAAATTTTAGCTCCTTCCTTTGGTCTGCAGGATATACGGTCTAGACGCCGCTTTTGCGTTTTCTAGACGTCTTTCGTTTTCCGTCTGTCCACTTCAGCCTCAAACTCGCGGACCGTCTGAGCCATCTTCTTTGAGATGTCAGCGCGGCGGGAATAGTGCTTCGCCCTAGCCTCGGTTTTCTGCCCGAGTATGTCGGCGATCGTCGAGTAGTCCTTGCCCATTTCACGCAGGATCGTCGCGAGGGTGTGCCGAAGGCCTCGTAATCCATCCATGGGCGGTTTGCCTCGGTTGCGTCGGTCGCTTTGCGGACGCGCTTGACCCTGGAAACCGGATTCGCCGACATCAGCTCTTGCTCGATGCCGTGCTCGAAAAGGATGCTAAGAACCGTCAGAACATAATTCGCGAAGTTGCGCTTCGCGTTTTCGAATGTCTTATCGCGCAGGCGAGCGATCCAGCCCTGTGTCAGTTCAGCCAATGGCGAAGGCGCCAGCGGCCGCAGATACTCCAGAACCTTCTCATCGTCGGACTTTGTGCGCGACTTCAGAGACTTGAAGCCGGCCGATCCACGATAGGAAACTATGAGCGCGCCAAGTGTGCCCGCTTTCGCCTCTATGCCTTGGCTCTCTGCGTTGATGGCCTCGAGCTCAGCGAAAAACGCTGAGGTGCCAAACTCGGATTTTAGCCGCTTCCCGGACTTTCGGTGGTCGGCATACCACTTGCCGGTCTCGGGCTCAAAATACCGCTTTATGCTTTCACCCGGACGACCGTGCCAGTCATAGCGCATCGAGCAGCGCGTCGGCCCTCCTCAAAGGATTCCCTGCCTCTCGCAGCCCGTCGATCCAGCCGTCAAGCTCTCGCAGGTCGTAGCGCTCCATACGCACGCCGACGCCCAGCGCGATTGGTTGCACTGGGCAAACAGAACCAAATGTCGGCAGGCTCAGCCCGCACTATGAAGCGGCCTGTGACTTCGTTAGAAGTCTGGGTGGAAAATTGTCGTTTGCTGCTATAAGCGGCGATCTTGTTCTCATGCGCAACGCTTCAGATTGTCGTTCGAAGCGGCGGGTCGCACCCCTTTGCGGACCCGCATCGCGCAAATCGCTTCTAGCAGCGCGACCGATGGAATAACTGGGTTCTCGGGACGGAAGGTAAGTTGGCATCCAAGATTAACTGGCATCGTATCTCCTCTGATTTTCGGCACAGTTGATCATTCGGCGTAGCGATGCGCGCTATCTTCTCTGGGCAAGAACGGCGGCGGTCATCCTCGTCTCCTCTGTGGTGGCAGACGGAGCAATCATCGATTCATAGATCAAGCGTTAGGCAAAGAACCCTGCATTAATTGCGGAACCATTCGTCGGTGTCATCATAGGTGGCGATGGCATTGCGTATGTGACTCTCACTGAAGCCGTACTTTGCACCGAGTTCTGAGAGTGCCGTGTCGTAGCGCACGCCAGCCTCGCGCATCCGGTAGAAGTCTTCACCGATTTCGATCCAGAATGCAGGCAAGGCCTTAAGTCGGCCGGCAGAGCGTTTGCTAGGCTTCAGGAGATCCGCGGCGATGCCTTGCACGACGCGATCTGCCTTGCCGGCCTGCAGCAGCTCAATAACCATCCGTCGCGCGTCTTCAGTGCGGCCTTGACTCAGAGCTGAGCGTATGGGCGCAGGCTGAAGGAGGGTGGAAGCTTTGCCACTATGCGGCGACCGGCGCGGTGCCAGCGACGATCCGAAGTGGTCGTCCGGCCGCGTCCTCAGCGGACACGACGATGTGATAGTTTTCCCGCCCCATCATGGTGATGTAGCGATCGACGATGATCGATCTCATTTTTCCGCCGATGTGGT
>Ga0102592_1000219_pt1 | contig 132010 bp, 123 predicted proteins | sample AraplaCol_mMF_r2_FD_76861 | JGI IMG/M metagenome (GOLD analysis project Ga0102592, IMG submission 76861) | Arabidopsis root microbial communities from North Carolina, USA - plate scrape MF_Col_mMF_r2 (SPADES assembly) (version 2) | ecosystem: Host-associated > Plants > Roots > Endosphere...
TGTCCGCGCTCAAGAACCTGCTTGACCGCAGCGACCTTAAATTCTTCCGTGTAACGCTTCCCACTCATGATTTCTCCTTTGCCTAAATTATGGCTCAGGAGTGTCTACAATACTCGTGGCGATTCAATCGTTGGCTCGATGATGCACAAAATATCTTCCCTTCCGCAAGGCGGCCATAGCATCCGGTAAAGCATACAATTTTTCGCTAAAGTTCTGAATTCCGCCTTCCAGATAATAGCTCCACTCTGGCGTAATATCCTTTTTTCGAGCAAAGACGAGGTCGAATTGCTTTAACCATTTTGCAAATTGCATGGAAATCTTGTTCAGCTCCGGAAACTGGGACTTCAGCGTGGTGGCTGTAAAGCAGGCCTCGGCATCCGTCCATAATATGTCACTCCGCTATTTGGGCTTTGAAATCCATACCAACGGCGTCGTTTCCTGATTTATATGCTCAGAATCAGGCAGCGGCTTACTCGTCATCTCACGAAAGTAGAGCCAAGCTCCATCCGGACGCTCCACTATGGTTGTTTTATTTTCAAGTGCAGTGAACCAAGTTATGACTAATTGATAGTTCCTTTCTGATGCTAAGAAATGATAGCTAACTGACATTCATCAACCTTCCTAAACACGATATTCAAGCACAAAATCAGCATCCGCAACGCCACGCAATCGCCATTAGTATTTTGAGGTTTTGATTGACAGGATGAACTTCGCGCCGGCCGCTCCCTGGACTTCCAACTGTTCGCCCACTTTAAGTATCTTGTCGAAAGGTTGGCTCGTCTTTCCCTCAGCGATTAATGGAATTTCAGGCGCGATAGTTAGCGTCTCTCGTACGTGCACGCGTGACGTACCGGGCGGGCCAGATTGCGTCTCGTAGTTAAGATGCCGTGCCATCTGGGATGACACAATTCCGACAACTCGGACTTCATCTGGAGATTGAAGCGTAGTTTTTAGTTCAATTTCATCTCTGGCAGCTGCATGACGGCATACAGTTTTGGATTCGCAGATAACAGCGCGATTTACTCCTCCGCTGTGCGTCGACGCCTCCCCAGCTATCAGAATTCTGCGGTGTTCTGCTTTAGAATTGTTTATGCCATCTATATTGGCAGCTAAGTCATTGCGTGGGCTTACGTAAGTGACCCATACGACATTGCGAGATACCGGCTTTTTCGGAGCCTGATTGGCACAGCCGACAAACAAGGCTGCAGCGCCGATTGCAAAAGAGCGAAGGAGCAAGTTGTTCATGTTCTGAACTTGGCTTTCAAAATGGGTTGTTAAGGAAGATTTCTGCCGAGTCTGCAGAAATTTTGTACCCCGAAGGAACTTGGTAAGAGGATAACATCTTGCTCATCTGAAAAATGCGTGAATTTTCACCACAATATTTGCCTGCGTGAGCCGTCTTCACGGTAAGACCACCTCATCGCAGGAGTATCACCATGACTTATCCATCCGCAGCAGACAGCTTGGACACCCTGTCCGCACCAAGTGCGCCGCGTGCGCGTGACGGCCGTTTCCGCAATCCGGTGCGGATGCACAAGATGGGCTTGTTGAAGGGGCTGAGCATCATGCTGCGTTTTGCCTTCGACAAGCCGAAAGATACGGTGCCGTCCCTGCCGATTCCCGTTCACGCGATCACGCAGCAGCAGTTAATGGATGCTCCGGATCGCAGCCTTTTCCGCCTTGGGCACTCGACGGTGCTGCTCAAGCTCAACGGTCACTTCTGGCTGACTGACCCGGTGTTTTCCGAGCGCGCTTCGCCAGTGCAGTGGGCCGGTCCGCAGCGCTTCCACGCGCCGCCGATCAGCATTGAAGACCTGCCGCCGATCAAGGGCATCATCCTGTCGCACGACCACTATGACCACCTCGACCACGCCGCCGTGCTCAAGCTGGCCGGCAAGACCGAGCATTTCATCACGCCGCTGGGCGTGGGCGACCGCCTGATCGCCTGGGGCATCCCGGCCAGCAAGGTACGGCAGCTGGGCTGGTGGCAGAGCGCCACCGTGGCTGGTCTGAAGCTGGTGGCCACGCCGGCCCAGCACTTCTCGGGCCGTGGCTTGGGTGACCGCAACAAGACCTTGTGGGCCTCGTTTGTAATTGAAGACCGCGACGTTCGCGTATTTTTCAGCGGCGATAGCGGCTACTTCGACGGCTTTAAGGAAATCGGCCGCCGCTACGGCCCGTTCGACCTGACTCTGGTGGAAACCGGCGCCTACGACCCGCAATGGCCGGACGTGCACATGCAGCCGGAAGAATCGCTGCAAGCCCACATCGACCTGCGCGGCAAAGTGCTGCTGCCAATCCACAACGGCACATTCGACTTGTCGCTGCACGCGTGGCACGACCCGTTCGACCGTATCACCGCGCTGGCGCAGGAGCGCCGCGTGCCGATCGCCACACCGGAAATCGGCCAGCCGCTGGATATCGTCCAGCCGCATGCGGAACACAAATGGTGGGAAGCGCTGGTGACTACGCAGTCACGTTGATGAACTGGCCGATGGTCTGGCCCAGGCTATTGACCGAGGGCTTGGCTGGGGCCAGGTCGGCCGGCAGCTGCTGCGCCGCGCGCGGCGGTTTCTCGATGGCGGTGTTGAGGTTGATGCTGGGGGCCGGCTTTTCCGCCGCCTGGGTGGCTTGATTGCTTTCGCGTTGGTTATCGGCCAGCGTTTGCTTGTCCTTGCTCAGCTGGGCGCGGCTGGCTTCGAGGCGGTCCGCATCCTGGCTCACGCGCACCTGATCCTTTTGCACCTGCCTTTCAGCCTGTGCAACCGATGCTTGCAGCGCGTTGATGGACGAGAGCGATGCCACGGTTCTTTCCCGGATGCAAAATTCTGGACATGGTGAGGCAGGATCGTGTCATACGATCTATTGCAGAGTAGGCCAGAAAAATAAAAAAGGCAAGGCTAACTACGCCTTGCCCAAAGAGGGAACTTCAGGAGATCAGAAGCGGTACAGCAGCGACGCTTCCCAGGTGCGGCCAAACAGCGGACGCGCATTGATCGGGCCGACATTGCCGGTGGTCAGGCGCGAGTTGCCTTCGGTCAGACCCAGCTCGTTGTTGAGGTTGGTGCCTGCCAGGCGCAGTTCGACCTTGTCGCCGAACGAGAACAGCACGCCGGCGTCGATGGTGCGGTAGGACGGCAGGTATTGCTGGTTGGCCTGGTCAGCCCAGCGCTCGCCGATCGAGGTGTAGGTCGCATAGAGCTTGGCCGCGTTGCCTTCGCCGAACGGGATGCGGTAGGTCGGCGTGAAGCGGAACTGCAGCTTCGGCTGGCGCTGTACAGTTTTGCCGTCGGTTGCCGGGTTGTCGCGGTACTCGGACTTTTGATAGTCGCCGGTCAGTTGCAGTTGCAGGTTCTCGATCGGACGCACGGCGACCTCGAACTCGATACCGTTGCCCTTCGAACCGCTGATCGAACGCAGTTCCTGCCCGTTGGAGAGGATTTGCGTGAACGCGATGCCATCAAACTGCGTGTGGAAGGCGTTGATGTAGGCCGTGTACAGCTGCGACGCGGTCTTGAAGCCGATCTCGTACTGGGTGATTTTCGGGGTTGGCAGCAGGTTGCTGTCGTTGGCATCCTTCTGGTTGCCGGCGCCGCGCAAATCATCAAACGAGATGAAGGTGTGGCCGCGGTTGGCGCGCACAAACACCGCGGTATCCTTCGCCAGCTTGTAGTTGCCGCCGATGGTGAAGGAGTTGGCGTTGTCGGTGCGGCTCAGGTAGGTATTGGAGCCGTTCGGCATCGAGGTGCCGTTGTTGTAGACGGTCAGCGGGTTGTTGTCGGTGTCGGCCGAAGTCAGGTTGGAGATGGTGCCGCTGATCTTCTGCTGCTCGTGGCGCATGCCGAAGTCGACCTTGATCTTGTCGTTGACCTTCCACTCGTCCGAAACAAACACGGCGGTGTTGCGGCCGTCGTACGACGCGACCGGCGCGTAGAACACATTGCCGTCGGTGCCGTTCTTCGATACCACCACGCCGTTGTTCAGGGTGACATTGATCAGGCTTGCTTGCGGCACGGCCGTCATCAAGTGGCTGTTACCGAGGTACCAGACGTCATGCGAGGAGTAGTCGGCAAAGTAGCCGCCCACGGTCAGCGTATTGTCCTTGAAGATTTCTTTGCTGACGCGCAGTTCGTCGGTGAAGGATTTCAGCTGTTTTTCCACTGCCCACAGGCCCGCTTGCACCACCTGCTGGTTGCCTGCAACTGCGCCGCCCTTGACGAAGGTGGCGGTGCCCGAGGTAGCCGGGCCGCCTGCTGCGGCAACCACGGCCGCGTTGCTGTTGGCCGAGGCGATGGCGGCGTTGATGTAGTCGCTCATCGACAGCGGGTTGTTACCAGTGAACATGGCAACGGTGTTGAGGTCGCCGTCAAAGCGGTTGAACTTGTTGGAGATGCTCCAGTCGCCGACGCGCTGGTCAAAGTTGGCGCCGAATACCGTGGCTTTCAGGCCGCGGCCGTCACCCAGGTCTTTGGTCAGGGTCTTGCCGGGCGCCGCTTCGATGGTGAAGTTGCGCATTTCGCCGCTCATCAGCGTGCCGGTCAGCGGATCGAAGCCAGGGAAGGCGCTGATGGTGCGACCGCCGTTGCTGGAGATCAGCGGCACGCCGGTGTAGAAGGCGTTCTTGTCGTCGGTGTTGCGGGCGTACAAGGTCAGCTTGCCCTGGTCCAGGTTGCGGGTCAGGGTAGCGGTGATCTGGTGGCCGTCGTCAGCCGGGAAGCCGGCGTCGCGCACGCCATCGGTCTTGCGGTAGAAGCCGCCGACCGAGCCGTACCAGCCATCGCTGATCTTGCCGCCGTAGTACATGTCAACGCGGCGCAGGCTGCCGGTGCCGGTGGTGAAGCGCACCGTGCCTTCCGGCGTGTCGGTGCCTTCTTTCAGGATGAAGTTCATGGTCGCGCCCGGCTGGGCGTTGGACCAGATGGTGGACGGGCCGCCGCGCAGCACTTCCACGCGCTCGACGGTGTCGTCCAGGCGGAATGCGGAAGAGCCTTCAAAGAACGACAGGGTCGGCGGCGGGTAGATCGGGTTGCCCATCATCTGTACCGAGACGAACGGCGAGTCCGAGCCCGACGGGAAGCCGCGCACTTCGATGTTGGCGCCGGACTGGCCGCCGGTCGATTCGGCATACACGCCCGGCACGATTTTCATGATGTCGGCGGTGCTGCTCGGCGCGGCTTGCTTGAGCTGCTCTTCGTTGGCGGTGGTGATCGAGAAGGCCGAGTCGACCTTGCGCACGCCGCGCGCCGAGGCCACGCCGGTGACGACCACTTGCTGGATTTCTTTGGAAACTTCTTTGGACGGCTCAGTTGCCGGCGCTTCGGCGGTCTGGGCCTGGGCGGCAGCCTGGTTGACTAAAACGAGGACGGCGGCCGCAATGGCCGATGGCAGGAACGGGTTTTTCATCGTGTCTCTTCTTTCTTATTAGGTGTTGAGTTCGGCCATTGAAACAAGAAATGATATCGGTGTCAATTGAAATGTTATCGGTGTCATTTTCCGCGACAAGTTAAAAATTTCTGTCATAATGCGTGCGCACCCCCGCTTTTTGGACCTAAAAACAACGATGCCCGCGAAGAAGAAGCCTGTAGCAACAGCCCTGACCATGGAAGACCTGGCCCAACTGGCTGGCGTTTCCAAAATCACGGTGTCGCGCGCCTTGCGCGACAGCCCGCTGGTGACGGTGGAGACGCGCGAGAAAGTGCGTGCGCTGGCTGAGCAGCATGGCTATCGCTTCAATGTCAGCGCGCGCAATCTGCGCATGGGACGCAGTTATTCGGTGGCGGTTGTGGTGGAAATGACACCGGAGCGCGGCCGGCCGATGTCCGATCCGTATCCGCTGGAGCTGTTGGGCGGTATTACGCAGGAGCTGACCACGGCTGGCTACAGTGTTGTTTTAGCGTCAAAGCAGTTGATGAACAAGGCGCCGGTGATGGGCGCGGATGGCTTGATCCTGCTGGGCCAAGGCTCGCATGGCGAGGTCGTGCGCACCTTGCAGCAGACTGGCATGCCGCTGGTGGTGTGGGGCGCGCCGGAGCCGGGCAGCGACTACATCGTGGTCGGCTCGGATAACCGCAAGGGCGGCGTCAGCGCGGCCGAGCGTTTCATCGCGCAGGGCCGGAAAAAACTGGTGTTCCTGGGCGATGTCGATCACGCCGAGGTGCAGGAACGCTGCGCCGGCTTTATCGATGCGATGGGCGGCTCGGCCTCGGTGCACATCATCCGTCCGAAGGCGTTCACGTTCGAGGCGGGCTTCGACAGTATTTCGGCGCTGCTGAAGAAGAAGGGCGCGTCGTTCGACGGCGTGTTTGCCGCCAGCGATTTGCTGGCCATGGGCGCGATCCGCGCGCTGGCCGAGAAGAATTTGCGGGTGCCGGAGAATGTCTCCGTCATCGGCTACGACGATACGCCGAGCGCGGCCAGCTTTGTGCCGCCCCTGACCAGCGTGCACCAGTACCTGCGCGATGGTGGCGTGTTGTTGGCCAAAAAGATGTTGGGCCTGATCGAAGGCCAGCCGGTCGCTTCTGAAATGCTGCCGACCACGTTGATGGTACGCCAAACGTAGTACGCAAACCCAGTTTTCCCGAAAAACAGTAAAAATCGACAAAAAACGATGTTTTTCAAAATTCAAACCGCTTTGAATCGCTTTTTCTAAGGAATTCGCTGTGCAACAACACACTTATCCTCTTGAAGCCTGGTGCATCCGCGAGACCAGCTTTGATACCGCATCCCACTTCCTCGACGAGACGCTGTTCGCGCTGGGGAATGGCTACATCGGCTTGCGCGGCACCGGCGAGGAGGGCTACAGCGGCCCGGCCGGCACCTCGCTGGATGGCACCTACCTCAACGGTTTTTACGAATCGGAGCCGATCCAGTATCCGGAAGCGGCTTACGGGCTGGCCAAGGTCAACCAGTTCATGCTGAATGTGCCGAACGCCAAAGGCGTGGAGCTGTGGCTGGGCGATGAGCGATTCGATCTGTTGACCGGCTCCATCCAGACTTACGAGCGCGTGCTGGACTTCCGTACCGGCCTGCTGACGCGCGTGGTGGAATGGACCTCGCCGCAAGGCCGCAGCGTGCGCGTGCGCAGCCGCCGCATGGTCAGCTTCGAGAACAAGCATTTGTTTGCGCTGGAAGTAGAAGTGACCTCGCTGAACTTTGAGGGCGGCCTGCGTCTTGTGTCGGCGCTCGACGGCGCGGTCAAGAATCAGGAAGCCGGCGACGATCCGCGCGTGGGCTCGGCCATCTCCGGCCCGACCTTGCATTTGGTGGACAGCGAGCAGGCTGGCGGCTTCTCGGCGCTGGTGCAGAAGACGCACAACAGCGGCTTCACGCTGGTCAGCGCGACGCAGTCGGTACTGAGCGCCGATCTGCCGGCCGTCAGCGCGCAAGATGGCCAGCGCCTGACGCAATCGTGGGAACTGGCGGTCAGCGCTGGGCAATCCGTCACGCTGACCAAGTTTGGCAGCTACTACTCTTCGCGCGACTACGATGCGAAAGAGCTGATGTGGCGCAGCAAAGACACGCTGGCCAATGCCGCCGCAGCAGGCTTCGACGATCTGCGCCTGGCGCAAGAGCAGTATCTGGCCGACTTCTGGCAGCAGGCCGACGTGCAGATCGCCGGCGACGACGCGCTCCAGCAAGGCATGCACTTCAACCAGTTCCACCTGCTGCAATCGGTGGGCCGCGACGGCAAGACCAATATCTCGGCCAAGGGCGTGACCGGCGAAGGCTACGAAGGCCACTATTTCTGGGACACGGAAATCTACATCTTCCCGTTCTTCCTGTATTCGAAGCCGGAGATCGCGCGCAAGCTGCTGGAGTACCGCTACGCCGGCCTGCCGAAAGCACGCGAGCGCGCGCGCCAGATGTCGCACGAGAAGGGCGCGCTGTACCCATGGCGCACCATCGCCGGCGACGAATGCTCGGCCTACTTCCCGGCGGGGACGGCGCAGTACCACATCAACGCCGATATCGCTTACTCGATCAAGATGTATATGGAAGCCACCGACGATCAGGAATACCTGGTCAAGGCCGGCGCGGAAATCGTGATGGAGACGGCGCGCATCTGGACCGGCATCGGCTCGTATGACCGCGAGGGACGCTTCTGCATCAACCAGGTGACTGGTCCTGACGAATACACGGCGCTGGTCAACAACAACTACTACACCAACGCGATGGCGCAGATGCACCTGAACTTCGCGGCGTCGATCGCGGAGCAGCTGCAGGCGCAGGCGCCATCCGAATTCGCGCGCATCGCCGCCGCCATGGCGCTGGATGCCGGCGAGCCGGCCGAGTGGCGCCGCGCCGCATCGCTGATGCATCTCCCGTACGACGACGCGCTGCAAATCCACGCCCAGGATGACAGCTTCCTGTCCAAGAAAGTGTGGGACTTTGCCAACACGCCGAAGGAAAATTATCCGCTGCTGCTGAATTACCACCCGATGGTGATCTACCGCCATCAGGTGTGCAAGCAGGCGGACGTGGTGCTGGCGCTGCTGCTGCTCAGCGATCAGTTCTCGTTGGAAGACAAGCGCCGCGACTTCGATTACTACGAGGCTGTAACCACGCACGATTCGTCGCTGTCGTCCTGCATCTTCGGCATCATCGCTGCGGAGGTGGGCTATCAGGACAAGGCGTATCACTACTTCATGGAGACCGCGCGTCTCGATCTGGATGACACACACGGCAATACCCACTACGGCGTGCACACGGCGGCGATGGCCGGTACCTGGCTGGGCGTGGCGTATGGCTTCGCCGGCATGCGCGTGGTGGGCGGTGCGCTGCACTTCGCGCCGCAGTTGCCGAAGCAGTGGCAGCACTACACCTTCAAGATCCATTTCCGTGGCGCGCTGCTGGAAGTACATGTGGAAGCGAGCCGCGTTGAGTATCGCCTGCTGCAAGGCGAATCTTTGTCCTTTACGCACGGCGGCGAGTCGGTTGCGTTGAGCCTGTCGCAACCAAAGCAATCAAGGAGTTTCGCATGAGCCGCTTCAAGGCAGTTATCTTCGATCTGGATGGCGTGATTACTGATACCGCGCACTATCACTACCTCGCGTGGAAGCAGCTGGCGGAATCACAGGGCGTGCATTTCGATCACGAGTTCAATGAGGGGCTGAAAGGCATCGACCGCATGGGCTCTCTGGATTTGATCCTCGCATCGGCCCCGCGCCAGTACACACCGGAAGAAAAGCTGGCGCTGGCGGACGCCAAGAACCGTCATTATCAGGAGCTGATCTCCACCATGTCGGCAAACGATTTGCTGCCGGGCGCAGTGGCGGCGCTGGATGCGGTGCGTGCCGCCGGCTTGCGTATCGGTCTGGCCTCGGTCAGCAAGAACGCCTTTACCGTGCTGGGTCGCTTGGGAATCACCGATAAATTCGATTACGTGGTGGATGCGGCCACCATCGCGCGCAGCAAGCCCGATCCAGAGATTTTCCTGCGTGCCGCCAGCGAGCTTGGTGTGGCGCCGGCAGATTGCCTTGGCGTGGAAGACGCGGTGGCCGGTGTCGCGGCTATCAAGGCGGCCGGCATGTTCGCGCTGGGGATAGGCCATCCATTTGTGCTGACCGAAGCGGACGTGGTGATAACCAGCCTTAAAGAATTCAACCTCGCCGCCTACTAAAATAAAAACCGAGGAGACAGCAGCATGAAAAACAACAAAATACTATTCGCGCTATTCCTGATCTACTTCGTTTTCGCCATCCTGCTCAACAGCGTGGGTACGGTGATCCTGCAAGTGATCGGCAACTACGGCATCAGCAAGTCCTCCGCCAGCGTGCTGGAAGGCTTCAAGGATTTGCCGATTGCGGTGGTGTCGTTTCTGGTGGCGTCCTTCCTGCCGCGCATCGGCTACAAGAAGGCCATGCTGATCGGGCTGGCCATCGTCACCGCGGCGTGCGTGGCGATGCCGGTGCTGCCATCGTTCGCCACCACCAAGGCCTTGTTCTTCTGCGTCGGCGTGTCGTTCGCGCTGGTGAAGGTGTCGGTGTATTCGACGCTCGGCCTGATCGCCGCCGACCGCAAGCAGCACGCCAGCACCATGAATCTGCTGGAGGGCTTCTTCATGCTGGGCGTGTTGAGTGCCTACTGGGTGTTCGGCTACTTCATCGACTCGCGCGATCCGCTGTCGCAAAGCTGGCTGCATGTGTACTGGGTGCTGGCCGTGCTGTGCGCGCTGACCTTTGTGCTGATTTTGTCCACGCCATTCAACGAATCGATGGCGGCGCTGCCGGAAGGACGCGGCATCGCCCAGGACTTTGCGGCCATGCTCAAGCTGTTCTTCAAGCCGCTGGTGTGTGTATTCGTGATCACCGCTTTCCTGTATGTGCTGATCGAACAAAGCGTGGGCACCTGGCTGCCGACCTTCAACAACGAAATCCTCAAGCTGCCGGCGGCAATGAGCGTGGAAGTGACCAGCATCTTTGCCGCCTGCCTTGCTGTGGGACGCTTGTCGGCCGGCGTGTTGATGCGCAAATTGAACTGGTATCCAGTGATGAACGCCTGCGTGATCGGCATGGCGGCCATGGTGCTGCTGGCACTGCCGCTGACGCATGATGTGGTGGCCGATCCGCACATCACCTGGGCCACGGCGCCGCTGGCGACCTTCCTGTTCCCGCTGATTGGCTTGTTCATGGCGCCGATCTACCCCGGCATCAATTCAGTGATGCTGAGCTCCCTGCCCAAGAACCAGCACTCGGCCATGACCGGCCTGCTGGTGATTTTTTCAGCACTGGGCGGGACGACCGGATCGCTCATCACTGGTTATGTGTTTGGCAATTTCAGCGGCCATTTCGCGTTCTACCTGACGCTGGTGCCGATCTCAATTGTGCTGGTGATGTTGTATTTCTTCAAAAGAGCGGTCGATGACGGTGGCGGGGGATTCGACCCAACCGCTATAATCAGTAGTCAACATTGAACAAACGGCTATGAACCTCGCGCATCTTGCAAACCACCTTGGCATGTCCAAGACCACGGTGAGCCGCGCGTTAAACGGTTACCCTGAGGTGAATGTCCGCACCCGCGAGCGGGTGCTGAAGGCGGCCAAGGAGGTCGGCTACCAGCCCAATCCGATGGCACGCTCGCTGGCGCTGGGCCGCACCAATGTTTTCGGCATCGTCTATCCCTTGCAGCCGGCGGACCTGGGTGATCCGATGTTCCTCGAAGTTATGGCCGGCATGTCAGCGGCGCTGGAGGAGGTTTCCAAGAGCTTGATCATCGCGCCGGTGTCGCCGGCGGCGGAGCAGCGCTCTTATCAGCAGATCGTGCGCGGCAGGCGCGTCGATGGCCTAGTGGTGGGGCGCACGCTGGTGCGCGACGAGCGCGTCGCCTTCCTCAGCAAAGCCAAGTTTCCATTTGTGGCGCATGGCCGCACGGAGCTCAACGCGCCGTATGCGTGGTTCGACTACGACAATGAGGCGGGCATCCGCATGGCGATGGAGCGTTTGCTGGGACTGGGCCACCAGCGCGTGGCCCTGATCAGCGCACCGCTGGAACTGAATTTCGCGCGCCAGCGCAAGGATAGCTTCATGATCGCGATGGCGTCGGCGGGACTGAGCGTCGATCCGCGCTACCTGATCAACAATACACTGGACCGGCGCAGCGGTTACCAGGCCATGCAACAGCTGCTGGCCTGCTCGCCGCGGCCAACGGCGGTCATCGTCGACAACCACCTGTCCGGCGTTGGCGCGATGCGTGCACTACTCGATGCGGGCGTGGAGATCGGCAAAGAGATTTCCGTTATCGTCTGGGGCAATATGGCCGACACCCTGTCGGGCGCCAACGTCACCACCATCGATCAACCGGACGCACGCCAGGCCGGCGCCCGCATGATCGCCATGCTGCAATCGCTGGTCGACGGCACGCCTGCCGGCGAGCTGCACGAGCTGTGGCAGCCAGTGCTGGTTGCAGGCGCCACTGTCGGCCCAGCTCAATAAATCTCATCCTGCGCCTGCCGGATCGCAGTCGCTTCAATTTCAAACAGCATGGCGTCCAGCGCCAGGCGCGGTACGGGAATCAGCGTGCATGCTGGTGCGGGATCGTCGCCCCACATCGCGCGCAGCGCGTTGCTGAAGATGACGAGGCGCGCTTCGCTGTGATCCACAATCAGGGCGGTGACTTTAGCGACATCGGTGTGGCGCGCGGCAGCTGCGGTGAGCGCGGTTTGCAGATTGCTCAGTGCCTGCTCGACCTGGATTTTGAAATCGGATGACAGCTCGCCGGCGGCATTTTCGCCGCCTTGTCCGGCAATGTAGATGATGCGCGCCGGCGCTTGGGCGATGACGGCGTGGCTGTAGCCATTGGGACGCGGGTCATACAGACCGGTAGGATTGATGAATTTCATGGTGTCCTTCAGCAGTGAATGTGAAGACACTATAAAATCTCAACTTAACTTGAGGTCAAGCGAATTGATGATATCGAAGGAACTGGGCGTGGGCGAGCTGGCGGAACGTGCTGGTGTCGCCGTCTCCACGCTGCACTTTTATGAAGCCAAGGGATTGATCCATTCGGTGCGCACCAGCGGCAACCAGCGTCGCTACGCGCGCTCCGTGCTGCGGCGCATTGCCGTGATAAAAGTTGCGCAGCGCGTCGGCTTGCCGCTTGCAGAAATTGCCGACGCCTTGAACGCACTGCCTTCCTGCCGCACGCCGACTGTCGCTGACTGGCGCCGCTTGTCGGCAGCGTGGAAGCAGGAGTTGGAAGCCCGCATCAAGACGCTGACGCAGCTGCGAGATCAACTCGACGGCTGCATCGGCTGCGGATGCCTGTCGCTCAAAGCCTGCCCGCTGCGCAACGCGGAGGATGCGTTGGCAGGGCAGGGCGCCGGACCACACTTCAGGTAGGGCGTTACATATTGCGGCGATACTGGCCGCCGACTTCGAACAGGGCGGTGGTGATCTGGCCCAGTGAGCAGACGCGCACGGCGTCCATCAGTTTTTCGAAGACGTTGGCGTTGTCGATGGCCGCTTGCTGCAGGGCTGCCAGCGCTTGCGGCGCTTCGGCCGCGTGGCGCTGGTGGAAGTCCTCCAGGCGCTTGAGCTGCGATTGCTTTTCATCGTCGGTGGAGCGCGCCAGTTCGATTTGCGCCGGTGCTTCCACGCCCTTCGGATTGCGGAAGGTGTTGACGCCGATGATAGGCAGGGTGCCGTCGTGCTTCTGGTGCTCGTACAGCATCGACTCTTCCTGGATCTTGCCGCGCTGGTAGCCGGTTTCCATCGCACCCAGCACGCCGCCACGTTCGGCGATGCGCTCGAACTCCTGCATCACCGCTTCTTCCACCAGATCGGTCAGTTCTTCCATGATGAACGAGCCCTGGTTCGGATTTTCGTTCTTGGCCAGGCCCCATTCGCGGTTGATGATCAGCTGGATCGCCAGCGCGCGGCGCACCGATTCGTCGGTCGGCGTGGTGATGGCTTCGTCGTAGGCGTTGGTGTGCAGCGAGTTGCAGTTGTCGTAGATCGCGATCAGCGCCTGCAGCGTGGTGCGAATGTCGTTGAAGTCGATCTCCTGCGCGTGCAGCGAACGGCCCGAGGTCTGCACGTGGTACTTGAGTTTTTGCGAGCGGTCGTTGGCGCCGTATTTGTCGCGCATCGCCACAGCCCAGATACGGCGGGCGACGCGGCCCAGCACCGTGTATTCCGGGTCCATGCCGTTCGAGAAGAAGAACGACAGGTTGGGCGCGAAGTCGTCGATGTGCATGCCGCGCGCGAGGTAGGCTTCCACAAAGGTGAAGCCGTTCGACAGCGTGAACGCCAGCTGCGAAATCGGATTCGCACCCGCCTCCGCGATGTGGTAGCCGGAGATGGACACCGAGTAGAAATTGCGCACCTGGTGGTGGACGAAGTATTCCTGGATATCGCCCATCACCTTGAGCGAGAACTCGGTCGAGAAGATGCAGGTGTTCTGGCCCTGGTCTTCCTTCAGAATGTCGGCCTGCACGGTGCCGCGCACGTTTTGCAGCACCCATGCCTTGATCTTGGCAGCTTCGTCGGCGCTCGGCTGGCGCTTGTTCTCTTCGACGAATTTGTCGACTTGCTGGTCGATGGCGGTGTTCATGAACATCGCCAGGATGGTCGGCGCCGGGCCGTTGATGGTCATCGACACCGAGGTGCTTGGGCTGCACAGGTTGAAGCCATCGTACAGCACCTTCATGTCGTCCAGCGTGGCGATCGATACGCCCGAGTTACCGACCTTGCCGTAAATGTCCGGACGCAGCGCCGGGTCGGCGCCGTACAAGGTCACCGAGTCGAACGCGGTCGACAGGCGCTTGGCGTCCATGCCGGTGGAGACCAGTTTGAAGCGGCGGTTGGTGCGGAAGGCATCGCCCTCGCCGGCGAACATGCGGGTCGGATCCTCGCCTTCTCGCTTGAAGGCGAACACGCCGGCGGTGAAGGGGAAGGAGCCAGGCACGTTTTCCAGCATTAGGAAGCGCAGGATTTCGCCGTGGTCTTCATAACGCGGCAGCGACACTTTGCGGATGCGTGTGCCGGACAGCGTGTGCTGCACCAGGCGGGTACGGATTTCCTTGTCGCGGATTTTCACCACGTAGTCGTCGCCGGCGTAGGCGGCCTGCATGTCGGGCCATTGTGCCAGCAGTTTCTTGGCGCTGGCATCCATTTCGGCATCGCGTTCGGCGATCAGGTCGTCGAAATCTGCGGTCTTGTGAGCGATGGTCAGCATGCGCTTGGATTCGCTCAGCTGCTGGCGTTCGCGCGCCAGCGTGACCTGCTTGCGCGTGAAGCGGTGGTAGCCGCGCACGGTGTCGGCAATCTCCGCCAGGTAGCGCGCGCGTGCCGGCGGCACGATGACGTTCTTGCCGCTGGAGTGGCGTACGTCACCGACGGCGACCAGCTTGCCCGCTTGCGCGCGCAGGCCTAGTTGCGTCAGGCGCGGCAGCAGGCCTTGATACAGTGCGGTTACGCCGTCATCGTTGAAGCGCGAGGCTTGGGTGCCGTACACCGGCATCTCTTCCGGGCGTTTGCTCCACAGCTCGCGGTTGCGCTGGTACTGCTTGGCCACGTCGCGCAGCGCGTCTTGCGCGCCCTTGCGGTCAAACTTGTTGATGGCGATGAAGTCGGCGAAATCGAGCATGTCGATTTTTTCCAGCTGCGAGGCGGCGCCGAATTCCGGCGTCATCACGTACATGGACACGTCCACGTGCGGCACGATGGCGGCGTCGCCCTGGCCGATGCCGGAGGTTTCCACGATCACCAGATCAAAGCCCGCCACCTTGCACGCAGCGATAACATCCGGCAGCGCTTGCGAAATCTCGGACCCCGCTTCGCGCGTGGCCAGGGAACGCATGAACACGCGCGCCTGTCCGGCCCACGGATTGATGGCGTTCATGCGGATACGGTCGCCCAGCAGCGCACCACCGGATTTGCGGCGCGACGGGTCGATCGAGATCACGGCGATGTTGAGCGCATCGCCTTGGTCGAGGCGAATGCGGCGGATCAGTTCATCGGTCAGCGAGGACTTGCCGGCGCCGCCGGTGCCGGTGATGCCGAGCGTCGGCACCGCCAAGTCTTCGGCAGCGGCCAGCAGTTCAGCGCGCAGCGTTGGCGCGGCCTTATCGTTTTCCAGCGCGGTAATCAGCTGTGCCAACGGGCGATGGCGTGCGGCGATATCCGCACCTTCGCGCAGCGGCGCCAGCGAAGTAGGCGAATACTGCGACAGGTCGATGTCGCACTGCTGCACCATCCACTGGATCATGCCGACGAGGCCCATGCGCTGGCCGTCCTCCGGGCTGAAAATCCTGGTGACGCCGTAGGCATGCAGCTCTTCGATTTCGTGCGGCACGATCACGCCGCCGCCACCGCCGAAGACCTTGATGTGCGCCCCGCCGCGCTGGCGCAGCAGGTCGATCATGTACTTGAAATATTCGACGTGGCCGCCCTGGTAGCTGGAGATGGCGATGCCTTGCACGTCCTCCGCCAGCGCGGCGGTGACCACTTCATCCACCGAACGGTTATGGCCGAGGTGGACCACCTCCACACCGTTCGACTGCAGGATGCGGCGCATGATGTTGATCGAGGCGTCATGGCCGTCGAACAGCGAGGCCGCCGTGACGAAGCGAACCTTGTTCTTGGTGCGCGGCTGGTCTTCCACAGCCGCGATCTTTGGAGTCGAGAGATCGTTCATTGGTGTCCCTTTATATTTTTCTAATCATTATAAGTACTGTGCCAGCAGGCGGGCTTTTTCGGTGCGGAAGGCGGCGACCGCCTTTTCCTTCACGTGGCCGAAGCCGCGTACTTTCTCCGGCAGCGCGGCCAGATCGACTGCGGTGGCGTGGTTGTCCGCATCCAGCTTGGCGATCAGCGACTGCACCATCTCGCGGTATTCTGCGATCAGCGCGCGCTCCATCTTGCGCTCTTCGGTGTAGCCGAAAATGTCGAAGGCACCGCCGCGCAGGCCTTTCAGCTTGGCCAGCACTTTGAATGCGCTCCACATCCACGAACCGAATTCCGCTTTCACCAGGTGACCCTTGGCGTCCTTCTTGGCGAACAGCGGCGGTGCGAGGTTGAACTTGACGCTGAAGTTGCCCTCGAACTGCGACCGCAATTGCTCGACAAAGCGGCCGTCGGTGTACAGGCGCGCCACTTCGTATTCGTCCTTGTAGGCCATCAGCTTGAAGTAGGACTTGGCGACGGCGGTGGACAGCTTGCTGCCCAGGCCCAGCGCGTTTTCACGCGCGCGCACTTGCGCCACCAGTTCCGAGTAGCTGTTGGCGTAGGCGGCGTTCTGGTAGCCGGTCAGGAACTCCATGCGCTTGGCGACGATGCTGTCCAGGCTTTGCGGCATTTGCAGCACGATAGGCTGTGCCGGGGTGGCGGTGCGCTCGACGCGCTTCAGGTCCACGGCGGCGCGGCGGCCCCACAGGAAGCTCTTCTTGTTGGAGGCGACGGCCACGCCGTTCAGCTCAATCGCGCGCAGCAGCGATTCTTCCTTCAGCGGGATGCGGCCGCGCTGCCAGGCGTAACCGAGCATGAACAGGTTGGCGGCAATCGAATCGCCCATCAGCGCGGTGGCCAGCTTGGTGGCGTCGATGAAGTCAGCGGCGCCGGCGCCGACCGATTCTTCGATCAGCGCGCGCACGTCGGCGGTTGGGTATTCCCAGTCGGCGTTCTGCGCGAAGGTGCCCGGCGGCTGCTCGTGCAGGTTGACGATGGCCAGCGTGCGGCCCGGACGCATCTTCGATACCGCATCGGCGGCGCCTGCGGTCAGCATGTCGCAGCCGAGGATGACGTCGGCCTCGCCGGTGGCAATGCGTTGCGCACGCAGGTGTTCCGGCGTGCGGGCGATTTTCACGTGCGAGGTGACCGAACCGTTTTTCTGCGACATGCCGGTCATGTCCAGCACCGAGGCGCCTTTGCCTTCGATGTGCGCGGCCATGCCCATCAGCGCGCCGACGGTAATCACGCCGGTGCCGCCAATGCCGTTGATCAGGATGTTGTACGGATGCTCGCAGTCCGGCAGCGCTGGCGCGGGCAGCGCGTCCCAGCCGTCATCGCTTTGGGTGGCGCCGGTTTTGGATTTTTTCAGCGCGCCACCTTCCACCGTGACGAAGCTCGGGCAGAAGCCCTTGGTGCACGAGTAGTCCTTGTTGCACGAAGATTGATCGATGGTGCGCTTGCGGCCGAATTCCGTTTCCTTCGGCAGGATGGACACGCAGTTGGACTGGATGCCGCAGTCGCCGCAGCCTTCGCACACGGCTTCGTTGATGACCATGCGCTTGGCCACATCAGGGTATTCGCCTTTCTTGCGGCGGCGGCGCTTCTCGGCGGCGCAGGTCTGGTCGTAGATCAGCACCGATACGCCGGACACTTCGCGCAGCTCGCGCTGCACGGCGTCCATGTCCTTGCGGTCGTGCAGCGACACGATCGAAGGCAGCGCCGAACGGTCGGTGTAGCGCGACAGGTCTTCCGTCACCAGCGCGATGCGCTTCACGCCTTCTGCTGCCATCTGCTGCGCGATCATTGGCACCGAAGTCTGGCCGTCCACCGGCTGGCCGCCGGTCATGGCAACTGCATCGTTGTACAGGATCTTGTAGGTCATGTTGACCTTCGCCGCCACTGCCGCGCGAATCGCCAGATAGCCCGAGTGGAAGTAGGTGCCGTCGCCCAGATTCTGGAACACGTGCGGAATCTTGGAGAACGCGGCCTGGCCGATCCACGGCGCGCCTTCGCCGCCCATATGCGTGGTCAGCTTGTTGAACTCAGGGTAGATCGAGGTGGCCATCACGTGGCAGCCGATGCCGGCCAGCGCGAGCGAACCTTCAGGCACCTTGGTCGAAGTGTTGTGCGGGCATCCGGAGCAGTAGAAGGCCGGGCGGAATGGCGTGTTGATGGCCTTCTTCAGCACCGCATCCTTCTCATCGAGGAAGGTCAGGCGGTTCTTGATTTCTTCCTGGATGTGGGCGTCGGTGATGTAGCGGGCGACGCGGCTGGCGATCACGCGCGCCACTTGCGATACCGAGAAGTCGGCCTTCGGCGGCAGCAGCCATTCGCCGCGCGGGGCCACCCATTCGCCCTTGTCGTCGAACTTGCCGATCACGCGCGGGCGCACGTCGTCGCGCCAGTTGTACAGCTGTTCTTTCAGTTGATACTCAACGAACTGGCGCTTCTCTTCCACCACCAGGATCTCGTCCAGGCCTTGCGCGAACTCGCGCACGCTGTCCGGCTCCAGCGGCCACGGCATGGCGACCTTGAACAGGCGCAGGCCGACCTTGGCCGCCATCTCTTCATCGATGCCCAGTTCTTCCAGCGCTTCCAGCACGTCGAGGTAGGATTTGCCGGAAGCGATGATGCCCAGCTTTGCATCCTTCGAATCGATGGTGGTGTGATTCAGCTTGTTCTCGCGCGCGTAGGCCAGCGCGGCGTAGATTTTGTAGTCCTGCATCAGCGCTTCCTGATTGCGCGCCTGCTGGCCCAGCGGGATGCTGGACAGGCGTGCATTCAGGCCGCCTTCCGGCATCACGAAATTTTTCGGAATCCTGGTCTCGACGCGGAACGGATCGGCGTCGATCGAGGCCGACGACTCCACCGTATCGGCCAGCGCCTTGAACGCCACCGCGCAACCGGAGAAACGGGACATGGCCCAGCCGTGGATGCCGAGGTCGAGGTATTCCTGCACATTGCATGGATACAGCACCGGCACCATGCAGGCCGAGAAGATGTGGTCCGACTGGTGCGGCAGCGTGGACGAATACGCGCCGTGGTCGTCGCCCGCCACCAGCAGCACGCCGCCATGCTTGGACGTGCCGGCGTGGTTCATGTGCTTGAACACGTCGCCGCAACGGTCGACACCGGGGCCTTTGCCGTACCACATGGCGAACACGCCGTCGTACTTGCTCTCGCCGATCAGGTCCACCTGCTGCGAGCCCCACACGGCGGTGGCCGCGAGATCCTCGTTCACGCCCGGCACGAACTGCACGTTGTGCGCTTCCAGGTGCGGCTTGGCCTTCCACAGGTTTTCATCCAGGCCGCCCAGCGGCGAACCGCGGTAGCCGGAAATGAAGCCGGCCGTGTTCAGGCCCGCCATCTTGTCGCGCACTTGCTGCATCATCGGCAGGCGCACCAGCGCTTGAATGCCGGACAGGAAGATGGTGCCCTTGGTGGAGGTGTATTTGTCGTCGAGGCTCACGGACGTGAGCGAGCTGCTGCCGTCTGGCATGGTGGTGTCTCCGTTTTTGGTATCAGATCGCGCTCGAACTGGGGGATGCCGGGTGGGCAGGCCAGACTCAAGCCATTTGGCCGCATGGTTGGCGGTTCTATGACCAGTATGGGCGCTAGTTGACGTATACGGAAATACCGTTTGCCGATAGGGGTATAAGAAAAACTTATATAGGCGTTGCACCCGGCCAACTGCCATCGGCGCACAGGCGGTCGCTGACTTGCCGCACCAGCCGGCTGATGGCGGCCGCCGCATTGGTCAGCGGAATGTTGCGCGAACCACACAGCACCACGGTGCGCGAAATCGCCGGGCTGTGGATGCGCTGCGCACGCAAGGCGCCGCGCTGCAATTCGTCCAGGACAGGGGCGGACGGCAGGATGGTGGCGCCCATGTCGGCCAACAAGGCCGACTTGAGGATGGCAATCGAGTTGATCTCGATCACATTGCTCAAGCTGAGGCCGGCGTCGCGCGCCACGCTCTCGATGCGTGGCCGCACGCCGTGCTGCAGGCCCGGCAGGATCAGGGTGGCAGCCAGCGCCTGTGCCAATGTAAGTGATTGCTCACCTTTGGCGTAGGCCGCATCGGTTCGACAAATGAAGTGTAGCTCCTCTTCCGCCAGCGGGGTGGTGGCGAACTGGCTCAACTGGCCATCGTCAAACAGCACGGCCAGGTTGACGCGCCCGGACTTGAGCTGATCGCTCAGGTTGCCGGTCAATTCCTCGGTCAGCTGCAAGGTGATTTCCGGATACTGGGCGCGGCTGGCCATCAGCAGCGGCAGGGCCAGTGCCCCGGAAATGCTGTGCGGCAGCCCCAGCGTGACGCTGCCGCTGGGCCGCTCGGCCGACTGTGCCACGGCCGAGCGGGCATCGGCCACCTGCTTGAGGATGGCCTGGGCATGCTCGTAGAACACCTTGCCGGCGTCCGTGCTGAGCACACCCTGGGCGCTACGGTGCAGCAATTGCACGCCCAGCTCTTCTTCCAGCTGGCGCAACTGCTGGGTCAGCGCCGGCTGGGCGACATGCAAAATTAAAGCCGCACGCGACAGCGAGCCGTGATCAACGATAGCAACAAAATAACGGAGCTGGCGTAATTCCATGTTGTAAATTTAATCCCGGTAGGAAACGGTTTGTTATACTGTGTAAGCGCAGACCGCGCCATTTTGACGGGTAAACGTATGTTAAAGAAAGTCGATTCTTCCCAGCTTAAAGTAGGCATGTATATCCATGACCTGAGCTGCGACTGGATGACCCATCCCTTTGTGCGCAATCGTTTCAAGATCACCAGTGGCGATGAAATCCGCAAGATCATCAACGCCGGTATCCATGACGTTGTCATAGACAGCGACAAGGGCCTGGACGTGGAGGATGCGCCCACGCTGGCCGAAGCGCAAGCGGCAACCGAACGCGAGATCGTGGAAATCGTTGCCAAGGCGCCGGTGCAAACCCGCGTCTCGCTGGGCGAAGAGATGCAGCGTGCGGTGCAGATCCGCCATCAGGCCTCAACCCTGGTGCGCACGGTCATGCAGGATGCCCGTCTCGGCAAGGCGATCGAGCTGGACCAGGTGCAGCCGGTGGTGCAAAACATCACCGAGTCAATCTTGCGCAATCCGGGCGCGCTGGTGGGTTTGTTGCGCATCAAGAACAAGGACGATTACACCTTTTTGCACTCCGTCAGTGTGTGCACATTGCTGGTGGCGTTCTGCCGCTCGCGCAACATTCCGCCGGAAATCACCCACCAGGCCGGCCTCGGCGGGCTGCTGCACGATACCGGCAAGGCGCTGGTGCCGGACCACATCCTCAACAAGCCCGGCCCGCTGACCGACGAGGAATTCGCCATCATCAAGAAGCATCCGGAAGATGGCTACAACATCCTGCGTCAATCGCCGGAGATCGGCCCGATTCCGCTCGATATCACGCTGCACCACCACGAGCGCCGCGACGGCAGCGGCTACCCGAGCAAGCAGGCCAGCGACGATATCAGTGAACTGGCGCAGATGGCGGCCATTGTCGATGTGTACGACGCCATTACTGCAGACCGCTGCTATCACAAGGGCATGTCGGCGGCGGCGGCGCTGCGCAAGATTTATGAGTGGTCCAAATTCCACTTCAACCCGCAGTACGCGCAGGAATTCATGCGTTGCGTGGGGATTTACCCGGTTGGCACCATGGTGTTGCTGGAGTCGGGGCGGCTGGGTGTGGTGATCGAGCCACACGAGACCAATCTGCTGGCGCCCAAGGTCAACGTGTTTTTCCACACCAAGAAAAATGTCTACATCAAGCCGGAAACCGTGGATTTGTCGCGCGGCGTGGGCTTTGGCGGCGGCGACAAGATCGTCGGCCACGAGTCGCCGGCCAAGTGGAATGTGGATCCGATGCGCTTCCTGACGGTCGCAGTTTAGAAGAATTCCGCCGTATCGTTGGACTCAATCGCCTGCAGCTTGCCGCCGCTGACCAGTTCGTCGTAGTGGCAGACCAGGTTGCGGCCGTGGCTCTTGGCGTAGTACAGGGCCTGGTCGGCGTGGCCGAGGATGATCACCGGCGCTTCCAGCGCGCTGATGCTGACAAACCCCACACTCACCGTCACCTTGCCCACTTGCGGGAAGTCATGCGCTGCCACGTTCATGCGGAAGCGTTCGATGATTTTCTTGGCGTTCTCCAGGGTGGCGGAACGCAGCAGCACCACAAATTCCTCGCCGCCGAAGCGGAACACGCGGTCTTGCGCGCGGAATGAGGAGGTGAGCAGGTTGGCAATCAGGATCAGCACCTCATCGCCATACAAATGCCCGAAACGGTCGTTAACATGCTTGAAATGGTCGACATCCACCACGGCCAGCCACTGCTTTTCTTCCTCGCTGTGGTGGCGCCGCTCCGGTTCGCCCGGCAGGGTGACGGAGTCCTGGTCGGTGCAGGCGGCCAGCATCTTGGCCAGCTGGTCGTCGAAGGTCTTGCGGTTGAGCAGGCCGGTCAGCGAGTCGCGCTCGCTGTAGTCCAGCAAGTTCTGGAAGTTGCGGTAGACGCTGACAATTGCCGCGATGACGTGGATGGTCTCGCTGGTGTACGGCGTCGGGTTGATCACTTCTAGGCAGGTGTCGGCCTTGTCGCCCAGCCAGATCGGCAGCCACAGGGTGTGCTCGTCGGCTTCGTTGGCCACGTCGGCGCTTTGCTCGTGGCGCGCGATGCATTGCGCCAGTGCAGGGTAGCTGGAGATCGGCTCGCCGGGATGGTTCTGGTAGGAGGTGTCGACCATGCGCGCCGCTTCACCGGCGGTGATCTCGGCGCGCGGACGGACAAAGATCTTTCCTCGGACGGTGGCCAGGGTCAACACACGGACCTGATCGGCGCGGGCAAGCTCCTGCACCGCTGAAATCACCGAGATGTCGAGCATCGTGTGATCGCGGTGACCGGTCATGTCCACCATGTGTTTCAGTAAGGAGTCCATTTGCCTTTCCAAAGAACAGCTAAGCAGGATAATAGCTTTTTGCAATCGAGGCAATTCATGTGTGCGAAAAAAAACTTCCGTTGCACCAGAATGCGACCTTTTTCCTACATTCGCCGTCCACACAGATTAAAAAAGATTCCACAAGGAAAACTTGCGCAACGTCAACTCTTTCAAAACTGGGGTCCGTATAGTGGAACACAATGGCGCGGCAAGCTGGCGCCAGAGGTTTTACTTGATGGATTAACCCAAGGAGAACGACATGAACTCGATTATGGCAGTTGCTAAAGAGTTTGCGCGCGACGAAGACGGGATCACGGCTATTGAATACGGCCTGATCGCGGCGGTGATGGTGGCTGCCGTCACCGCCGCCTTCGCTCTGCTCAAGCCGGCGCTGATCACGGCCTTCACCGACATCGCGAGCAAGATCACCGGCCCGTAAGCATGGCCTGAGCTTTCCGGCCCTGGGCCGGGAAGCTCTTTTCGGGAGACGGTTATGTTCAACGCGATAGAAGTAATCCTGATTTGCCTGGTCGCGCAAGCAGCGCTGACCGATCTGGCGATGCGCAAGATTCCCAACGTGCTGATCCTCAGCGGCCTGATGCTGGCGCTGATCCTGCACTTGCTTAGCGGGCAGCCGGGAGCCCCGGTGTCGCAGTGGCTGGCCGGCGCCTTCGCCGGCTTTTTTTTATTCCTGCCGTTGTACTTGCTGCGCGGCATGGCCGCCGGCGACGTCAAGCTGATGGCGATGGTGGGCGCTTTCACCGGACCGTGGCAGGCGCTGCAGATTGCCGGGCTGTCGGTGCTGGTGGGCGGCGTGATCGCGCTGCTGATGCTGCTGTTCAGCGGACGTTGGCAGGACAGTGCGCGCAATCTCAAGCTGATCTGCAAACCCCTTCTGTTGCGCCTGCTCGGCGTGCCGCTGTTGCCGGTGCCCTTGCCGCCCCAGGCCAGCGTCGGCGGCATTCCCTATGGTGTGGCGATTGCGCTCGGCACGGTGGGTGTGGTGGCGTGGCGGCATCATTGAGCTGTGCTTGCTGCACGTCAATGTCCACAAAGCACGGCTGGATAAACTTGATTCCATGCCGAAACAAGTTTCCTGCCGGAGATAATGATGCTGACCCTGGAACCGCCGTCCCCCTACACCCAGCTGCCTGACGCCGAGCCGGAAGCGCTGTTGCCACCGCAACCGAAATCGGTGCGCGACAGCGGCCTGCCGCAGCAGCTGATCGTCGAGCTGATCGCCAAGGCGCTCTACCTCGGCGGCAAGAACCACCTGCCGGTGCTGACCACCAAGCTGCACTTGTCGATCAACGTGCTGCGCGAGGTACTCGATTTCATGGTGGCCGAGCAGGTTGCGGAAGTGGCGTGGCGCGGCGATTCCGATATCGACGTGCAGTACCAGCTCACCAGCGCCGGCAAGCAGCGCGCCAGCGCCTGGCTGGAGCGCTGCGCTTATTCCGGCCCGGCGCCGGTGACGCTCGAAGCCTACCGTGCGATGGTGGAGCGCCAGGCCACGCACACGGCGCAGCCGTGCGCCGATGACCTGGCGGCGGAATTCACCGATGATTTTCTGGCGCCGGCGGTGCAGCGCATGCTGGGTGCGGCCATGCACGCCGGCCGCAGCATGCTGCTGCATGGGCCGTCCGGCAGCGGCAAGTCGACGCTGGCGCGCCGTCTCGGCGCACTGCTGCAAGGACTGGTGGCGGTACCGCATGCGATCGTGGTGGGCAAGGATATCGTGCAGGTGTACGACCCCGCCGTGCATCGCGCACCGCTGCCGCGCCAGGCGCGCGTGACGCAGGAGCGGCGCAGCAGCGATCCGCGCTGGGTGCTGTGCCAGCGGCCCGTGGTGGCGCTGGATGCGTCGCTCGATGCGGACATGCTGGACTTGCAGCCCGATGCCGCCGGCGGCTGCTATCGGGCGCCGCCGCAGCTGAAGGCGAACAACGGCTTGCTGATCGTCGATGACCTGGGCCGCCACCACGTGCCGGCCGGCGTGCTGCTCAACCGCTTCGCGCAGGCGCAGGAGCTGGAACGCAGCGCGCTATCGCTGGCGGGCGGCTATCACTTTCAGGTGCCGTGCCGCATGCGGCTGGTGTTTGTCGCCAGCGCACCGCCGGCGACGCTGCTGGACGACGCGGCGCTGCGCCGCGTGGGCTACAAGATTCCGGTCGGCGCGCTGGACGCCGCCAGCTATCGCACGCTGCTGCGCCAGCAGTGCCTGAGCATGGGCGTGGCGTACGACGACGCGGCGCAGCGCTATCTGGTCGATGAACTGCACGCGGGCAGCGGGCTGCCGCTGCTGGCCTGCTATCCGCGCGAGATCGTCAGCCGGGTGGCGGATTTCGCTGGCTTCATGGGCGAAGCGGCGCGCTTGTCGATCCCGGCGCTGGACCAGGCCTGGATCAGCATGTTTGCCGGCGCTGACGTGGAGCGCAAATAGCATGAAGAACAAGCGCGCACTGTTGATGATGGCGCTGGCCGTCGTGTTCGGGCTGGCGGCGGTGGCGCTGGCTTCGCGCTGGCTGCTGCGGCAGACACCCGGCACGTCGGGCAAGATCGTGGTGGCGGCGATGGACGTGAATCTCGGCCAGCGCCTGACGCCCGAGATGCTCAAGCAAATCGACTGGCCGGCCGACACGCTGCCGCGCGGCGCCTTGCGCGACGGCGGCAAGCTGGCAGGGCGCGTGCTGAAAACCAGTGTGCTGCGCGACGAGCCTCTGAGCGAGGCCAAGCTGGCGCCGGCCGGCACGCTGGGCGGCTTGTCGGCGCTGATCGCGGAAGGCAAGCGCGCCATCACGGTGCGGGTGAATGATGTGGTGGGCGTAGCGGGGTTTGCGCTGCCGGGCAATTTTGTCGACATCATCGTCAACACGCAGTCCAACGACCGTGCGATTTCCAAGATTGTGCTGGAACGCATACTGGTGCTGGCCGTGGCACAGGAAGTGGGACGCGACGAGACCAAGCCGCGCGTGGTCAATGCGGTGACGCTGGAAGTGACGCCGGCGCAGGCCGAGAATCTGGATCTGGCGCGCAGCGTGGGAACGCTGTCGCTGGTGCTGCGCAATCAGGTCGATCCGCGTCCCGGCACCACGGATGGCGCCACTAAAGGCACGCTGCTTGGCGCGCATGAAGCGCCGCCGGAAGCCGTGCCAGCAGCGGCGCCGGCCATCGTTCCGTTGCCATCGCGTCCGCGCGTGCAGGCAGCAGCTGCCGCGCCGCGTTCCTGCATCGGCGTCATCTCAGGCGTGCAGCGCACGCAAGAATGTCTGTGAGCGCATTATGGACATTCGCCATCATGCGTGGGCGCTGCTGGCCGCGTTGACGCTGGATGCTTCGGCAGCATCCAGCGAGAACGCCAGCTTGCACTGCACCGGCCAGGCCGCACAACCGGGCAGCCTGCAGCTGCAGCTAGGGAAGTCGACGCTGATGCGCATGCCGGAAGCGGTGCAGGCGCGCAGTGTCGGCAATCCCGCCGTGCTGCAGGCCATGCTGGTGGCGCCGGATACGCTGTATGTGGTCGGCGTCGATATCGGCAGCAGCAATATGATCGTGCAGGGCCGCAGCGGCTTGTGCAATGTGGTGGAAGTGGTGGTCGGCATCGACCCGGGCGGCTTGCAGCAATCGCTGGCCGCGCTGATGCCGGAGGAGAAAAACATCCAGGTCAGCGCCGCCGGTGACACGCTGGTCATCAGCGGCACCGTGAGCGATGCGCCCACCGCCGCGCGCGTGCTGGACCTGGCGGCAGCCTTCGTGCGCCGCCCGGCGCAGGCGCTGGATGCGGGTGGTGCGGGCGCCGGCAAGGCCAGTGGCAGCGCCGGCGCCTCGGCTGCGCCGCCGGCAACGCAAGCCGCACAGGCAACGCAGGCGAGCGCGCGCATCGTCAACTTCCTCAACATCGGCGCGCCGCAGCAGGTGATGCTGGAAGTGAAAATCGCCGAAGTCTCCAAATCGCTGCTGGACCAGCTGGAAGCCGGCGTCACCTTCAACTTCGGCGGCGGCAGCTGGGCCAGCACGCTGTCGTCCAACTTTGTCAGCGGCACTTTGAAAAGCCTGCTCAGCATCGGCAACCGCGGCAAGATCGCCGCCGACCGCCAGGATGCACTGGTACGCATCCTGGCCGAACCGACCGTGATGGCGATCAGTGGACAGGAAGGCAGCTTCCTTGCGGGTGGCCGCATCTTTGTGCCGGTCGGGCAGGACAACAACAAGGTCACGCTGGAAGAAAAAGAATTCGGCGTCGGCCTGCGCTTCACGCCGACCGTGCTGGCCGGTGGCCGCATCAACCTGCGCGTGGCGCCGGAAGTGTCGGAAATCTCGCGCGAGGGGATCGGCATTTCGGTGCAGGGCTTCAGCGGCACCTCGGTGCTGCCGCTGATTACCACGCGCCGCGCTTCCACTACCGTGGAGCTGTACGACGGCCAGAGCTTCGCCATCGGCGGCCTGATTAAAAACAGCCAGAGCACCAGCATCAACGGTCTGCCCATTCTCGGCGAACTGCCGGTGCTGGGCGCGCTGTTCCGCAGCACCGACTTCCAGCAGGACCGCACCGAACTGCTGTTTGTCGTCACACCGCACCTGGTGCAGCCGCTACCGGCCAACTACAAACTACCGACCGACAGCGTCACCACGCCCAGCCGCGCCAGGTTATTCCTCGGCGGCCGCATGGAAGGCGAACCGCAAATCAAGGAGTGAAGATGCGTTACCTACCGATCCTGCTGGCTGGGCTGCTGTCCGCCTGCGCCAGCACCACGCCGAACTGGGACGCCCGCTTCGGCATCGATACGCGCATGCTGCTGGCGCAGCAGACCATGAATCCCGGCGCGGCGCGCAACACCGATCCCGTGTCCGGCATGGATGGCCGCAGCGCGCGCACGGCCTACGAGCGCTATCAAAAGGCCGGCGTGGAACAGCCGCAGGCCGCCACCACCAGCGGTGCCAAATGAAAGCGCTCATGATCAGCAAGGATGGCCTGCTGCATGCGGAGATTGCGGCGCAGGGATCGGCGCGCATGCCGGCGGTGCAGCTGGTGGCTTCCCGCAAAGGCTTGCGCGATGCGGTCGAGCGATTGCTGCCGGAGGCGCCGGAACTGGTGGTGCTGGATGCCAGCGACATCGCCGACGACGAGGGTGAACTGGTGGACCGCCTGGGCAAGCAGTATCCGGGCGCCTCCTTCATGCTGCTGACGCGCGACCCGCAGCAGGATTTGCTGATCCGCGCCATGCGCGCCGGCATGCGCGAAGTGCTGCCGCTGCCGCTGGTGCACCGCGCCTTCCACGAGGCGATGGACCGCATCGAAGTGGCGGCGGGACTGAGCCCGGTCCACGAAGGCAAGGTGCTGGCTTTCATCTCCTGCAAAGGCGGCAGCGGCGCGACTTTTTTATCGACCAACTTCGGCTACGCGCTGGCCGCCCTGGCCGACCGCAAGGTGCTGCTGATCGACCTGCACGGCCAGTTCGGCGACGCCACGCTGTACGTGTCCGACCAGAAGCCGGCCATGACGCTGTCCGACATCTGCGCGCAGATCAGCCGCATGGACGGGGCTTTTCTCGACTCCTGCCTGGTGCACGTGGCCTCCAACTTCGGCGTGCTGGCGGCGGCCGATGACCCCAACCGCACAGTGGACATGAAGCCGGAGCACATGGACACCATCCTGCGCGTGGCGCGCCAGCACTACGACTTCGTGGTGCTGGACGTAGGCCGCCAGATCGATGCCATTTCGCTGCGTGCGCTCGACCAGGCCGACACCATCTACCCCGTGCTGCAACTGGCGCTGCCCGATATCCGCGACGGCCGCCGCCTGCTCGATATTTTCCGCTCGCTCGGCTATCCCAACGAGCGCATACGCCTGATCGTCAACCGCTACGAGAAGGGCGGCAAGCTGCGCTTGATGGATCTGGAACAGGCGCTGGGCGCGGACGTGGTGCACACGGTGCCCAACGACTACCTGTCGGCCACCGACTCGGTCAACCAGGGCATACCGGTGCTGCAGCTGTCGCGCAGCAGCGCGGTGGCGCGCAGTTTGGCCGAGCTGGTGGAACTGGTGGCCGCGCGCCGCATCCCGGAAAGCAAAGGACTGTTCGACCGCATCTTCGGCCGCAACGATGGAGGATGACATGAGCTTACGCGAACGATTGTCACTGGCCGACGATGGCCGCAGCAGCAACGGGCCGCCGGGACTGGCTGCGGCGGCCTATCTGGATCTCAAAAAGAGCATGCACCAGATTATCCTGGACCGTATCGACCTCGAACGCCTGAAGCGCCTCACGCCTGAGCAGTTCAAGCACGAGCTGGCGCTGCTGGTCCAGCGCATCATCGAGGAAGAGCGCATTGTGCTGAACCAGCACGAGCGCCACAACCTGGTGCTCGATATCCAGCACGAGATGCTGGGCTTCGGGCCGCTGGAACCGCTGCTGGCCGATCCCGGCGTGTCGGATATTCTGGTGAACACTGCATCCAGGGTGTACGTCGAACGCGCCGGCAAGCTGGAACTGACCAGCACCACCTTCAACGACAACGCCCACCTGATGAAGATCATCGAGAAGATTGTCTCGCGCGTGGGGCGCCGGGTGGATGAATCCAGCCCGATGGTGGATGCGCGGCTGCCCGATGGTTCGCGCGTGAACGCCATCATTCCACCGCTGGCCATCGATGGCCCCATCCTGTCGATACGGCGCTTTGCGGTCAATCCGCTCAGCATCGAGAACCTGCTCGACCTGCGCAGCCTGACACCGCCGATGGTGCAGGTGCTGCAGGCGCTGGGCCAGGCCAAGGTCAATATCCTGATCTCCGGCGGCACCGGTTCCGGCAAGACCACCTTGCTGAACGTGCTGTCCGGGTTCATTCCGCCGCATGAGCGCATCGTCACCATCGAGGATGCGGCCGAACTGGCGCTGCGCCAGCCGCACGTGGTACGGCTGGAGACGCGGCCGCCGAATATCGAAGGCAAGGGCGAGGTCAATCAGCGTTCGCTGGTGCGCAACGCGCTGCGTATGCGGCCAGACCGCATCATCCTCGGCGAGGTGCGCGGGCCGGAAGCGCTGGACATGCTGCAGGCGATGAACACCGGCCACGAAGGCTCGCTGGCCACCATCCATTCCAACACACCGCGCGACGCCCTGTCGCGGCTGGAGAACATGGTCGGCATGGCTGGCGTGAACTTGACGCCGCGCGCCACGCGCCAGCAGATCTGCTCCGCTGTCACGGTGGTGATGCAGGTGTCGCGTCTGACCGACGGCACGCGCAAGCTGGTCAGCCTGCAGGAGGTCACCGGCATGGAAGGGGAAGTGATCGCGATGCACGAGATCTTCCGCTTCGAGCAAAAGGGTGTCGATGCGCGCGGCGCTGTGCAGGGCCGCTTCTACGCCACCGGCGTGCGGCCGCGCTTTGCCGACCGCCTGCGCATGTTCGGCGTGGCGGTGCCAGATTCAGTGTTCGATCCGGACAAGATCTACGAGTGATGCATCATGGATTCCGTGTTCTCCGCCTTCGCCGTGCTGCTGTTTGCCGCCGTGATTCTGATGATCGAAGGCGCGTGGCTGTGGTGGTCCGGCGCGCATGGGGGCGCGGCGCGGCGCATCGCCAGGCGCCTGCGGATGATGGCCGCCAGCGGCAATGGCGGCAGCGAGCGCGTCGACATTCTCAAGCGTCGTGCCTACAGCCGTTATCCGGCGCTGGAAAAGCAGTTGCGCCGCATCGGCCGCCTCGCTTTGCTGGACCGTCTGCTGCTGCAAGCCGGCGTGCCCTGGTCGGTGGCGCAGTTCCTCGGCGCTTCGCTGGCGGCGCTGGCGGCAGGCTTGCTGGTGCCGCGCATGCTGTACATGCCGTTCCTGCCCGGCGTCGGTGTGCTGGCGCTGCTGGTTGCCGCGCCATGGCTGATGTTGATGCGCACCCGAGGCGCGCGTCTGCGCAAGCTGGAAGAGCAGCTGCCCGAAGCGGCCGACTTCCTTGGCCGTGCGCTGCGGGCCGGCCACTCCTTCGCCAACGTGATGCAGATGGTGGGCGAGGAGATGCCGGAGCCGATCGCCGGCGAATTCAAGTTCGCCTACGAAGAGATCAACTACGGCGTGCCGATGAACGAAGCCTTGCACAACCTGGCCCTGCGCGTGCCGCTGACCGACCTGCGCTACCTGGTGATCGCGGTGCTGATCCAGCGCGAGTCGGGCGGCAACCTGGCCGAGGTGTTCAGCAACATCAGCCGGCTGATACGCGCGCGTTTGAAATTGCTGGCGCAGGTGCGGGTCATGTCGGCCGAGGGCCGCATGTCGGCATGGGTGCTTGGCGTGCTGCCGCTCGGAGTGACGGGGTTGATGACGTTGACCAATCCGGCCTACATCAGCGTGTTGTGGACAGATCCCATCGGCGTGAAGCTGATGTGGTACGCGCTGGCGGCAGCGGCAGGTGGCGTGTTGTGGATGCGTAAAGTGATACGCATCCGCGTCTGAGGGGAGGAGATGATGGACGGATCGCAGATTGCATTCCTGGCAGTGGTGTTCCTGGTCTCGGCCGGCATGGCGGTAGCGGCGTTGATGGCATTCTCGCCGGTGGCCTTGCGCGAGCGCCTGACCGACGTGGTGGAGCCGGCCGAAGCCGCGCCCGATCCAGCGGCGACGGGCTGGGTGGAGAAGGTGGCGCAGGCGGCGCAGCCGTTCTCGCGCCTGTCGCTGCCGGAAGAGGGCTGGGAACGGTCGCCGCTGCGCACGCGCTTCATGAATGCGGGCTGGCGCAGCGCATCGGCGCCGCCGCTTTACTTCGCCGCCAAGACGCTGCTGGCATTGGGGCTGCCCGCCATGGCGGCGCTGTGCGGGCTGCTCACGCTGGGCGCGCAGCAGAAGGGCTTCATGTATCTGCTGTTGCTGTTGGCCGGCATTGGCTACTACCTTCCTAATGCGGTGCTGTCACACAAAGCCGCCACGCGCTGCCGCGAAATTTTCGAGACCTTCCCCGATGCGCTGGACCTGCTGACGGTCTGCGTGGAAGCGGGCCTTAGTCTTGAACGCGCGCTGGCCAAGGTGGCCGGCGAAATCCACATCAAGAGCGTGGCGCTGGCGCAGGAGCTGCAGCTGGCGCTGATGGAGATGCGCGCCGGCTTTACCAAGGAGCGCGCCTTGCGCAACCTGGCCTTGCGCAGCGGGGTGGAAGATGTGGATACGCTGGTGGCGATGCTGATCCAGTCGGAGCGTTTCGGCACCAGCATGGGCGATTCACTGCGCATCCATTCCGACAATCTGCGCGGCAAGCGCAGCGTGCTGGCGGAGGAAGCCGCCGCCAAGATCGCGCTCAAGTTGCTGTTCCCGCTGATCTTCTGCATCTTCCCGACCTTGATGCTGGTGCTGATCGGTCCTGCCGGCATCCAGATTTATCGCATGATGCAGTTCACTCAATAGGAGGCCATGATGAACAAGCCACTGGCTGCCGCGTGCCTGATGCTGGCGGCATGCGGCAGCGTACAGGTACAGGTGGAAGCGCCGGAGGCCGACACCATCACGCCACTGGAACGGGCCTGCCTGCGCGAACCGCTCGATCCGGAAAAATGGGAACAGCTGGCGGCAGCGCTGGCGGTCGCCGGTGAACGCGAACGGGCTGCTGCCATGTATTTGCAAGCGGCGTCGCTGCGCACGCATGACGTACAGCAGGACTACGTCACGCTCAAGCAGGCACTAAATGACGATGGTGTGCCGCGCACGCAGGTGCGGCAGGTCGCACCGGGACTGGTGGAAGTCACGCGCACCCACGCGCAAACCGAGGTGGCTGTGGTGCGGCTGGAGATCAGCAACGGCAACGGCGTCACCGGCGCCGCCGCACGGCTGGCGCGTTCGCTCGATGGCGTTGGTGTGAAGACGGTGCGGTTGTCGAATGTGCGGCCGTTCGTGGTGCCGCAAAGCCGCATCGAATATCAGCATGAACAGCAGAAGACGGCGCAGGCACTGGCGCGCCGTCTCAATCTGCCGTTACAGCCGGCGCGCGGCGCCACCGCCTACGCCGACCTGCGCATCGTGCTGGGTCACGACGTGCGCTACCTCAAATAAAAAAACGTCCGGAAGGAGGGAGCTCCTTCTGGACGCTAAAAAAACACACCCATGTGTTTCCGGTGCCCGGCCACGCAGGCCGGCGCATTCTTTACTGCCAGCTGATGCTGCCCATGCCGCGTGCGCTGGCGTTGCGATTGGCTGGATTGCCGTACACCTTGGCCGAACCCATGCCCGTCAGTTTCAGGTTGGCGCTGGTCTTGGCGTAGACCGCTGCGCTACCGAGGCCGCTCATGCTGACGTCGATGGTATCGGCGCGCAGCTGCTGCGCATCCAGGCTACCGACGCCGCCAAGGCTGGCGTGTAACTGTTTGGTCTGGCCTGACATTTCGATGCGGCCAGCACCATTCAGATGGAGATCGACGTTGTCGCTGCTGCCACCGTTGACGGTCATGCCGCCCACGCCGCCGAGGCGCACGTCAAGATTACGGTACTGCGCGTCGACCTTGACCGAGCCGGCACCGTCCAGGGCCAGGCGCAGATTGTCGCCGTTAAATCCGCTCACTTCGGTGGCGCCGACGCCGCCGGAGGTCAGCTGGCGCAGGTTCGGCAGCGTCAGCTCGGCGCGCAGCTCGCGCTTGTTACCGAAGTGGATCGTGTTCATTTTCTCGGTGCCGATGTGCAGCGTTTCGCCGTTTTGTTCGACCACCACTTTCTTCAGTGCGTCCGGTTCGCCGTAGATGACCAGCGAGGCAGTCGCGCCTTGCTTCACCTTCAGGCTGATGACGCCATCGAGATCGATCTTGACGGCACGCGCGTCGATGGTGCGGTTCTCGCTGATTACATCGGCGGCCAGTGCGGCGTGTGCGCCGCTGCCCAGTGCCGCCGCCAGCATCGCAGCCTTCATCAATTTTTTCATCATGCGCTCCGTCGTTATCGTGTGAATTACAGGGCAGCTTTTTCAGCGGCGGTCAGGCGTTTGGCGGTGACCGTTACGGTCGGCATCACGCTCGCTTCGGCTTTCACTGCAATCACTGGCTCGTTGACGGCAGCGGTGGCGAAGGTGGTGGCGCTGGCGATGACGACAGCTGCGACGAAGATGGCTTCCATGTTTTTTGCGATGTTCATTTTGAGCTCCTTGGGGTGAATAGTTCGTTGCGTTGAGTGAACTATAGACAAGGGCTATCCGTCACTCCACCGGGATGTGACGAACTGCAAAAAACGGGGGACAGAATGCGATTTAGGGGTTTAGAGCAGCGCCGCACAGCGCCTGTTCGTTGCTGGCGTAGACCTGTGACAGCCAGGCGGAGACGGTTTTAAAGCGGGCGATTGAACCGGCGTCGCGGTGGCTGAGCAGCCAGATCTCGCGCAGCACTTCGACCGTGTCGCCGATGCGCTGCAAGCCTTCCTGCTGGCCCATGATGCAGGGCAGGAGCGCCATGCCGACGCCAGCGCGGCAGGCGCGCACCATCGTGCTCAGGCTGTTCACCTTGAGCACCTTGCGCGGCGACGGCTCCATGGCGGCCAGCCATTGCATCTCGGCGGTGCCGCTGAGGGAGTCGTCGTAGGCGATCCACGGCTGCGTGCCCCAGCAGCCGCGTGGCGTGTCGGCGTATTTGGCGTGGCCGTAGACGGCGAAGCCCATATCGCCCAGCTTGCGCATCACCAGCGCCGCGTCCTCGCTCGGTTTGCCGAGGCGCAGCGCGAAGTCGGCCTCGCGGCGGGTGAAGGACAGGTTCTGGTTTTCCGCCTGCAGCGTCAGCTGCATGTACGGATGCTGGGCGTGCAGCGCCGGCACATGCTCCAGCAGCCAGTAATCGAACAGGAAGTCGATCGAGGTGATGTTGACCGTGCCCACAGTGGCGTCGGCTTCCTGCGAGGACGCTTGCAGCATGCTCTGCACATTGCCGTACACCGCCTCGCCGTGCTCGACGAAGACCTGGCCGGCGTCGGTCAGCTGGTAGCCTGTGTTATCGCGGATGAACAGGCGCAGCTTGAGCGCCTTCTCGGCGGCGGCAATGCGGCGGCTGATGGTGGAGGCATCCACGCCCAGCTGGCGGCCGGTGGCGCTCATGCTGCCGCTACGGGCCAGCGCGAGGATCAGGGGGATGTCGTTCCAGTCAAAGTCGTTGCTTGTTGCCATGTCGGGGGTATGCGTTTTTGCAAAGTGGCCTTGCAGAGTTGTCTGTTCCGCAAATGTTTTGCGAGGTCTAAGATTCACTCCATCGCAGCTACGGAACGAAACGACTGTAGCACAGCACTGAATATCCAACATCGACTAAAAGGAAGAAAATCATGAACGCCAACAATGTGAACCTGTCCCGCCGTAATGCCCTGTTCAACTCCGCCGGCGCCGCTGCCGCCGCCGTGGCCCTGCCGCTGGCCGCGCTGGGCAGCGCTGAAGCGCAAGCCGCTACTGCCAAGAGCGGTCCGGTGACCAAAACCGCCAGCACCATCGCTACCCGCGACGGCGTTGAGATCTATTACAAGGACTGGGGCCCACGCAGCGGCCAACCGGTCATCCTGAGCCACGGCTGGCCGCTGAGCTCGGACAGCTGGGAATCGGCTGCGTTCTTCCTGGCGAACAATGGCTTCCGCGTCATCACCCACGACCGCCGCGGCCATGGCCGCTCGAGCCAGCCTTGGGATGGCAACGACATGGACCACTACGCCGACGACCTGGCACAACTGATCGAAGCGCTGGATCTGAAAAACATCATCCTGGCTGGCTTCTCGACCGGCGGCGGCGAAGTGGCGCGCTACGTGGGCCGCTACGGCACCAAGCGCATCGCCAAGCTGGGCCTGATCTCGGCAGTGCCGCCGCTGATGCTGAAGACCGACACCAACCCGGGCGGCCTGCCGCTGGAAGTGTTTGACGGCATCCGTGCGGGCCAGCTCAAGGATCGTGGCCAGCTGTACCTCGATATCGCTTCGGGCCCGTTCTACAACTACAACCGTCCGGGCGCCAAGCCATCGCAAGGCATCATCCAGGCCTGGTACGCACAGGGCATGCAGGCTGGTTTCAAGAACACCTACGACTCGATCAAGGCGTTCTCGGAAACCGACTTCCGTGAAGACCTGAAAAAATTCGACAAGCCAACCCTGATCGTGCACGGCGACGACGACCAGATCGTGCCGATCAAAGCCGCCGGCATCGCTTCGGCCCAGATCGTGAAAGGTTCCAAGCTGCTGGTCTACCCAGGCGCGCCGCACGGCCTGACCGACACCCACAAGGACAAGTTCAACGCTGACTTCCTGGCCTTCGCCAAATCGTAAGGACACCGGGCCGCCTCCTGGCGGCCTATAAAAATATTTAAAAATTGCTTGCTATTGAATAGTGCGCGATATATATTGATCGCATGTCGCAAGCAATTAAATCGTTAACTAACTAATTCGGAGCCTGTCATGAGCAAAAATACCCAAGAGCAAATCAGCCTGTCCCGTCGTTCCGCAATGTTTAGTGGCGCTGGCGCCGCAGCGGCAGCCGTCGCTGTCCCCCTGGCCGCACTGAGCGGCGGCGCTGCCGAAGCTGCGCCAGTCGCCGCCGGCAAAGGTCCGGTGACCAAGACTGCCAGCACCATCACCACCCGCGACGGCGTTGAGATCTATTACAAGGACTGGGGCCCGCGCAGCGGCCAACCGGTGATCCTGAGCCACGGCTGGCCGCTGAGCTCGGACAGCTGGGAGTCGGCAGCGTTCTTCCTGGCGAACAATGGCTTCCGCGTCATCACCCACGACCGCCGCGGCCACGGCCGTTCGAGCCAGCCTTGGGACGGCAACGACATGGACCACTACGCCGACGACCTGGCACAGCTGATCGAAGCGCTGGATCTGAAAAACATCATCCTGGCCGGCTTCTCGACCGGCGGCGGCGAAGTGGCGCGCTACGTGGGCCGCTACGGCACCAAGCGTATCGCCAAGCTGGGCCTGATCTCGGCAGTGCCGCCGCTGATGCTGAAGACCGACACCAACCCGGGCGGCCTGCCGCTGGAAGTGTTTGACGGCATCCGTGCGGGCCAGCTCAAGGATCGTGGCCAGCTGTACCTCGATATCGCTTCGGGCCCGTTCTACAACTACAACCGTCCGGGCGCCAAGCCATCGCAAGGCATCATCCAGGCCTGGTACGCACAGGGCATGCAGGCTGGTTTCAAGAACACCTACGACTCGATCAAGGCGTTCTCGGAAACCGACTTCCGTGAAGACCTGAAAAAATTCGACAAGCCAACCCTGATCGTGCACGGCGACGACGACCAGATCGTGCCGATCAAAGCCGCCGGCATCGCTTCGGCCCAGATCGTGAAAGGTTCCAAGCTGCTGGTCTACCCAGGCGCGCCGCACGGCCTGACCGACACCCACAAGGACAAGTTCCACGCCGACTTCCTTGCATTTGCCAAGTCGTGATTTATTGACCGGGCAGGGCTTACAGCGCAGAATGGTCCGACCATTCTGCGTTGTGTCTTTATGAAAAAATGTCTGGCCGTTCTGGCAATGCTGCGGGTCGGCGTGCTCTGCGGAGCGGCGCAGGCCGAGGTCATCCCGGTCTATACCAGCGCCCAGGTGGCGCCGCTGGTGCTGCCCGACGGCAGCGGCATTTATCCCGACATGGTGGCCTACCTGAACCGGCAAAAGCTGGGCGCGCTGCAGTTCAAGCTGGTCTACCTGCCGCGCAAGCGTTTGCAGCTGAAAGTCGAGACCGGCGAGCTGGACGGTATTGTCATTGGCATGATGCCGCACTGGTTCAACGACAGCGCGCAGAAAAAATACCTGTGGACTGCGCCGTTCGCGCTGGACCGCTACGTCGTCGCGCTGCCACCCGGCAGCCGCTACACACCCGGCGCCAGTGGCGTGCTGACCGGCCGCTCGGTGGGCATGGTGCTGGGCTACAGCTATCCCGATCTGGCCGACTGGATGACGCAGCAGGGCGTGGTGCGTACCGACGCCCTCAGCGATGAGCACAACCTCGAGAAGCTGCGGCTGGGGCGGCTGGACAGCGCGGCGCTGGCGGAATCGGTGCTGCGCTACTACCGCAAGCACCATCCGGCCGACCGCTTCGTGGTCTACCCGCTGCCATCGCGCCAGACCGAGCGGCGCTTCCTGGTACCGCACGGGATGGCTGCGGTGTACGACCAAATCGCGCCGGTGCTGCGCAAGGTAAAGGATGACCCCGAGTGGCAGCGGATCATGTTGCGTTATGAGTAAGCCACGTTATACTCGGTGGTACTCATGGGATCGCAAATGAAGCGCTGGCTTAGCCTGTTATTACTTGTTGCTTGCGGCGCGTCGGCCGCCGAGGTTTGCCAGCCGGTGCGGGTCGGCTATTCCGACCGCGAGCGGGTGCCGTACTACATGGGCAACGGCAGCGAGGTGCCGGACCAGCCGGGCGTGCTGGTGGAGCTGTTTCGCGAAGCGTTCCGCAGCGTGGGCTGCCCGGTGGTGTTGGTACGGCTGCCGGTGGCGCGGGTGCGGCTCGCGCTGGTGAGCGGCGCCATCGATATTGCCCCGGCCGACACCCCTGACGAGCGGCATGCCGGCTATGTGGTGGCCACTACCGCCAACGGCGCGGTCGACCGCAAGCGGGCGCTGGCGATCACCGCCTATGTCTTTGTGCGCAGCGAGGACAAGCTGTCGCCGGCGACCGATCCGATGCAGTACTTCAAAAACCACACGCTGGCGGCCAACCAGGGCACCCTGCTGGCGGCCCAGCTCAAGGCGGCCGGGCTGCAGATGGACGATGGCAGCTTCAGCTCGTGGAATAACTTCGACAAACTGCGCCTGAAGCGGGTGGACGGCTTCACACTGGCGCTGATGACGCCGACTGCGCTGGACGCCTACCTGCAGGCGCGCTACGACCGCCAGCTGATGCGGCTCGACAAGCCGGTGCGCAATTCCTACATGTGGCTGGGCGCGAACCGCGCCTACTACCAACAGCATCGCGCGCGGATGGAGGCGGTGTGGAACTGGCTGGGCGCGCGCGGCGCCCAGGAAGTCGATGCGATGACGCGCCGCTACGCTGCGGCGCCTTAGGCCTCAGGCAGCAGACTGCTGTCTGGCGCGACGACGCTGGCGGCGAGTGAACACACCAACCACACTCAGGCCGCCCAGCAGCATGGCGTAAGTGGCCGGTTCAGGTACGGCGGCCATCGGCGTCAGCAGCACGGTGTCGCACGACCAGGCGGAGATCGAGCAAGCGCTGGCCAGGATCTGGCCCTTATCGTTGAGGCCGGTAGCTTCCGTCAGGATGATGCCAAGCGATGGGTCGATCAGCGTGTTGAGATCGGTGGTGTGGCCATGTTCAAACAGGATTGCGTGCGCATAGACACCGTCCAGTTCAGTGATACCAGTCCAGGCCGTGCCCGCTACCAGGCCGCTGCTGTTGGCTGCATAGCCTTCGGTCCAGGTTCTGCCGTCGTGATAGTCGTGCAGGCCAGGAATATAAGTCAACGTGCCATTCTGCAATACCCAGCCGCTGACACCTTGATAAGAACTATCCAGCTGGGAGCCGACAACGATACCGTTGTTGCTGATGCCGTTTGGTTGCAGATATTGTTCGCTTCCCTGGTTCAGCGAGCTTGTATTGATACTGCCATTTTTGCTGGTAAAGCCGTAATAATTGCCGGCGTAGGTACCAGCGGCAGAGCCGTCATTGCCGATGACGTTGAGATTGGCCGAGCCGCCACCCGGGAGGTTGAGCGTGGTGATGACACCATTGCTGAAGCTGGCAGCCTTGCCGTTATACGAGCCAACGATGACTCCCGCATCATTAATATCGCGCGCAAAAAAGGACGATGGCAAATAGCTGAAACTGCCGGTACTGTTGTCGTAGACAAAGTATTGGGTGGCCGAGCTGCCAATTTGCGATTGCACGCCCAGGACCAAGCCATTGTCATTGATGGCGAGATTGGTCAGATGATAGCTCGTCTTTGTCACCGTGCTGGTCAACTTGCTGGTGGCGTCATAAAAATACAGTGACTTGGTGTAGGCATCGGTTTGCGTAATTCCGCCGACGATATCGCCATTGCCGGCCAAGTTGGCGCGATTGCCCGGGGCTTGAGTGAAGCTGAGATCGACGGAGTAACGGATTTCAGCCTGAGCCAGCTGGGGCGCTGCCAACGCGCTGAGCATGCTGGCGATGAAAATGGGTTTCAACATGGCTTCTCCTGATGAGGTGGGAAACCGATGTTATGCGATTGGTAATTTAATTGCTATTTTTAATTTATTTTTTCGTATTGATGCAATTCGTGAAAAATGTAGGTAGAACGGCAGGGTAGACTGGCGTGCCTTCGGATTCAGGCACGCCAGCGTTTCACATCAATTGCGCTCGGAAGAAGTCGAGCGTGCGCTGCCAGGCGAGCGTGGCAGCCGCCGCGTCGTAGCGGGGTGTGGTGTCGTTATGGAAGCCGTGTTCGACGCCCGGGTACACGTGGTACTCGTACTTGACGCCGGCCTCCTTCAGCGCCTTCTCGTAGGCGGGCCAGCCGGCGCGGATGCGTGCGTCGTTGCCGGCATCGTGGATCAGCAGCTGCGCCTTGATGTTGGCCACCTCCGTCGTCGGTTGCGCGCCGTAGAACGGCACCGCCGCCTTCAGCTCCGGCAATTGCGTGGCCAGGTAGTTGGCGATGCCGCCGCCATAGCAGAAACCGACCACCCCCAGCTTGCCATTGCCCTCCGGCTGTTTCTGCAGCCAGCGCGCGGCGGTGACGAAATCGGCGCGGGTCTTGGTCTGGTCCAGCTTGCCGAACAGGGCGCGGGCCTGGTCTTCATCTCCGGGGTAGCCGCCCAGCGTGAACAGCGCGTCCGGCGCGAAAGCGATAAAGCCATCGAGCGCCAGGCGGCGGGCGATGTCTTCGATATGCGGATTCAGGCCACGGTTCTCGTGCACCACCAGCACCAGCGGCAGCTTGCCCTTGGCGTTCTTTGGCGACACCAGATAGCCGCGCACGGTGCCGTTGCCTTCGGGCGAAGGGATCTCGACGAAGTGGGCATTGAGGCGCTGGTCGTCGGGCGCGACCAGCGGCGCGGCGAAGCTCGGGCTCAGTGCGGTGAGCAGGCCGGCCGCCGTGGTGCCGCCCACCGCGTAGCGCGTGGCCGACGACAGGAAATCGCGCCGGCTGATACCGCCGTGCACATACTGGTCGAACAGCTTGAGAACTTCGGGATCGAAATCAGCGGCGGTCTTGCGGGTCATGTCTCGGCTCCGTGAGAAAGTGGTGGCCTAGTGTAGCCCAGCCCCCGGCCGGCACGGATGGAATATTTCTACATATTCAAAGGAGATTTCTGGCGCACGGCTCAAACGATGTCCGCTTCCAACCTGAATTTCTGCGCCGTGAGCTGGACGTATTCAGCGCCTGTACGATGGCGCTTGATCTTTACGATTCCCAGCCTCTCGAGCTCCAGAATGTCGCTCTGAACAGCCTCACGTCCGCGTTGCAGCCGTGCTGCCAGTGCAGTGATGGTATCGGGCCGCTCTTTGATCGCACGGAACAGGGCCAAATTGTCGCTGCGCAGCAGTTCAAGCAGGTCCTCAGGATCTTCGAAACTGATGGTGCTTGATTCCGGTAGCGGCTGCCCCTGATCGATCAGTTTGGCAAGCATCCGGCCCTGCTCAAGGAACTCCTCTACGGTCGCATTATTGATGACAGTAGTTTTCATGATGGCTCCTGAAGTGCTGTCCAGTCCCGTTCGAAGCGGTCTTGGATATCATCAAAACTCGTATAACTAACGACCTCGACTTTGCCCATGTAGTGCCGGTGATGCACATGATGATGGTTGTCGTAACCAACGACCCGGCCATTGTCCTTATGCTGCAAGCTATGATTAATATACGCCAGATTGTAGCGAGTGACCGTTCCACTGGCGTCAGCCCAAACTTCATAGCGAACCAGGCCATTGCCACGTTTTTTGGGGATTGGGGAAGACTTGTCAATGATCTTTCGATCAGCCATGAGCCAGCGTACCGAGGGCTAAGATTGAGCATCTTGCCAAAAATCAGAAGGCCTAAATAAAAAAGCCCAGCCGGTGAGGGCTGGGCTTTTCGATCTGGTGCCGGCTGCCGGTTTCGAACTGGCCACCTGATGATTACAAATTCCTTAGCAGCATTAACACTAGGTAACTTTGCCTAACGAAATCAGTCACTTACCTAACCTGACTTAACAGTGTTGCCTTGGTGATCTAACATTAGCGTTGACAGTTCGTTGACAGCTCATATTTCGCTAAATCCCTACGCCAGCGAGAACTGAATTGCAGCATGCTCGTTCCTCGCATCAGGTAACTGGCTCTTTTCCGATAGAACACAAAGTCTCTAAGTTACGTTAGCTTGTTTAGACTCGTACAAGTGCAAGTAATGGCTCGAAAGCATACATTGCTGGGCGGCGACCTGATGCCTCTACTAAGGTTGTTAGGAAACCTCTCTCACTCAGTACACGTACAAATCTTAATGCGGTTGATATTGGAATACCACTGTTACTTGTAAATTTATTACTTTTGAAAACAGGATTTGTAAAAATAAAATCTAATGCACTAACGCTCCATCGTGATCCTAAAGCATCAACGAACTTGTTTTTCATGTCCTCGTACAAATTACGAATACTTTCTGCTACTTCGAGGTTTTTAATTGCTTGCGCTTGAATTGCATTTAGAAAGAATATGCACCAGTCAGTCCAATCGTCCTTTTCAGATACAGCCCGCATTTTGTCAATATAGTCGTCTTTGTGGTCCTCAAAGAAGCCACTTATGTAAAAGTGAGGCTGTGAAATTGTTTTGGTAGACCAAAGCAGCAATGTAATTAACATTCTTCCAATACGGCCATTTCCATCCTTAAAGGGATGAAGTGCTTCGAACTCCACGTGTGAAATAGCAGCTTTAATGAGAGATGTATCATCACTTTCATTTAAATATTTAAAAAGGGCATCCATTCCGTCTTGAAGTTTTTCTGGCCTAATCGGAACAAACAAGATATTTTTATTACGATCCGCCAGATAGTTTTGATCGGTTTTAAATCGCCCAGGGTCTTTTTTTGCTCCTCGGCCAAGCGACAATAATCTTTCATGTGCCGCTCGAATAAGATAAGTAGATAAGGGTTGTCCTTGTTCCATTTGTTGCTGCGCGGTCGTCAATGCTCTTTGATAGAGCCAAGTTTCAATAACTTCGGACCTAGTTGTTCGAGCGATATCTTCTTGGCCTTCATTGTACTCGGCCTCATATTGAAGAATTTCATCTAGAGTACTGACAGTTCCTTCCATCCTAGAGGAGATCACAGCTTCTTGGCTTCGCATTGGCGCAAGCAAAATTTCACTGTTATGCATGGTCTTCAGCATTTGGTCGAAGCGTGCGAGTGCCGAGCTTGCATCAGCAAGAGGATTGATCAATTTTGAATAATTAAGATTGCCAGGGGGGAACTTGTCGTAGTGATACTCGACAGCGCCGTCTAGCTTTAGTTCTAACGGGTATTGGGTCATTGTTTGCCAAAAGATAGAAAACTTGAGTATCAAAGAATTTTGTTGATCACACTTTAGCATTTGTTGCTATCAATGGCGAGAGTTCCTTCTATCGAATCACGGGTGTTAAGGTTGCCTGCATGTTTGTTGGTCAAAAATCACAGAAAATGAGAGTCAACGTAGTTTGGTTCTCACTAGTTGTCGTCTAGGTGTGTTGTTGATCACAGTGTCAGCAAAGTGAGAGTCAACGTAGTTTGGTTCTCACTAGTTGTCGTCTAGGTGTGTTGTTGATCACAGTGTCAGCAAAGTGAGAGTCAACGTAATTTGGTTCTCACTAGTTGTGGCCTAGGTGTGTTGTTGATCACAGTGTCAGCAAAGTGAGAGTCAACGTAGTTTGGTTCTCACTAGTTGTAGCCTAGGTGTGTTGTTGATCACAGTGTCGGTAAAGTGAGAGTCAACGTAGTTTGGTTCTCACTAGTTGTAGCCTAGGTGTGTTGTTGATCACAGTGTCGGCAAAGTGAGAGTCAACGTAGTTTGGTTCTCACTAGTTGTAGCCTAGGTGTGTTGTTGATCACAGTGTCGGCAAAGTGAGAGTCAACGTAGTTTGGTTCTCACTAGTTGTAGCCTAGGTGTGTTGTTGATCACAGTGTCGGCAAAGTGAGAGTCAACGTAGTTTGGTTCTCACTAGTTGTAGTCTAGAGGTGTTGTTGATCACAATGTCGGCAAAGTGAGAGTCAATATAGTTTGGTTCTCACTAATTGCAGCCTAGAGGTGTTGTTGTTCACAGTGCCAGCAAAGTGAGACTCAACTTAGCCTGGCTGTCACCAGTTGCAGTCTAGCGAGCACAGGAATGCAGAGTGATCAGAATGCCCGGATGGCATTGTCGCTGGCCGGAACGACCGCCAAAACGCACTTGCATGCCACCGTGAGTTCGCGGCCAGCGGGCCAGAGTTCTCTATGCGAGACTTTACTCGATCTGCACAGAAATTATTTATTGTCATTAAACACTGTTCTACACGGCTCTTGACCCGCACAGTCCTTAATTATCGGCATTTCAAAAAATGTCGCGTTGTTTTGGATCTGCTTCACCACGCTCTTAGGTTTTCTAGGGAGCTCTGAAGGAGGTGAATATTGAAATATCTGGACAGTACTTGGTGGAGCAAGCGTCTCAACTTTTTCCTTAGATTCGCCAAGAAATAGTGCAGCCATCAAGGAAAGCAACATCACGACTACAGCGGCCAAAGCACCATTTTTGACCCAACGGAATGTCGGCTCGCCCTTTTTAACTCGTTTCCACTCCTTGGCAAGGACTTCCTTTGTTGTATCCAAGAATTTTTTTGTAAGCTCCTCTTCACGAGCAGCTCTATCCTTTTGTTGGTAAGCATCTAGTATGTTTTTGCGGAACGTCTTTACCTCAGTGATTAAAGCTGAATGCTCTTCAGAATTTAGACGCAGAACAATCCGATGCTCTAATGTTTGAAGCTTCTGAATAGCGTCGAAGTTATCATCTATAAACTTTTTATAAGCAACATCGTCACCTAGCTTGAACTTATGTAGGGATGTAAATTCTGTGACGCCAGCGATAAATTCAGAAATTTCTTTCCTGAGCTCGTCAATCCAGAGTTGTCTAAACTCAGATGTTTTTTGTTCTTTTGTTAGTACGGTAGATACGAAGGCAACAAGGCCTGCAATTGCTGCGGCAACGATGGAGCCTACTGCCGCATCGGGCAATATCACTCTTCTACCTCGGCGTCAGCGACAATGGCAACAAAATACATGTCGCCAGCTTGAGGATCGAACGCGCCATACTCCAACACTGGGCAAGCAACGATAGTAAAGGCCGGAGGATCTTTCTTTTTCAAATACTTACGCAAGCTTCCAAATCCCCGTGTGGTATGAATAAACAGATTAAAAATCTTTTCAGATTGCAAGTTCTTAGCTATGGCTTTCGAAACCCCTCCGTTGCCAGAGTCTAAAGCACGCAAAGTAATCACCATCTCGACGGGATCACCTAGAGTCCTGGTAGAGACAACATTGTGAAACTTTGCAGAGGTCGAAGCATCAAAAACCAGTTTCGGGAAAGCTTTACCCGCATGAAGATCAACTTCAACCACACTACCATCACCATCTCGCGCGCGAATAGCTGAAGCAATCTGATCAAATTCTTTCACGATAGAACGATCGCCATATGCACGTGTCTGCCGTGGATCGTTACCATCAAGCAGATCTGAATACGGAATTGCTTCTTGAGCGCCATTTTTGAAATGCTTACGCCTTTCTTCAACTAAGTCGATCAATTTAGGCTGCTCCGGTAATGCAACTTGTTGAGCTTGCTCGTAAGCTGGCGCGACTGCATTGTAAATACGAGTGACAACTTTGGCAGTCTCTTTATCGCCCAATAGATCTGCTATGAAACCACCTTCTCGCGTCTGCTGTACCAAAAAATCTGTATGCTGATAGTCCTCATCTCGCAGTTTCGCGTTCTTCCAGATTTTTCCATACTTGAGGTCTAGATACGCACGATCAATAGCTGTCTGCACATGACCAAGAGTTTTGCTGAAAGTACGCAATTGAACAGCGTGATTTGCCGCAATCGGACCATCAAAGTGGATGGAGATAATGCTTTTCATAATGGACTCAAGTAGTTATAAAGGCGACAACCGGAAGATGGTTGCGCATGTTGCCACTGAGCATAGCATTTTCTAAACGGAAATATTCTCCCCAAATGTCACTTTTAGTTACCTTCTGCCTTTGAGCTTGGCTAGAGCGAGGGCCGGCACGCCATGCCACCTGTTATCCGGTGACAGTCGCATAGGACAAATATTCGTAATCAAGCTCAGCTTTCGCCTGCGCGAAAACGTAAGTCTGGTCCCCAACCTGCATCCTTAGCAAGCTTTATAACTGCCCCCAAAGAATCTGCTGGCCGTTTCTTTTAAACATCAGGTGACGATTTCCGACGTTGGAAATTACAAAAGCTCTGACCGATTTCCAACGTTGGAAATTCGTCTGCTAAGGTCATAGTCGGACGAGTTGAAGGACAAGCAGCAATTCTGTGTGGTCTTCGCTATCGCTGCGCGAATGCAACCAGGCAGGCAAAAATGATAGTCCCGCATGACCGGTGGTGCTCTTGTTTTCAGTCAGTCCGCCCAGCATTATTACCTCGCCCTCACGCATCTGCACATCAGTCTTAAGTTCACGCTTGATGAGCGTGGGCGAGGTGTTTACGCCGGTCGTGGTCTGGACGAAATTCGAAAGCTGCTGTTCTATCATTAGGTCCACAGCGCCCTCTCGCACCTGTGGCTGCAAGTTGAAGATCACGCCTGAACTGCGATACTCCACGGATTGCACTGCTACGCCGTTTTGTTGATACGTCACCGCACCAAGCACCGGCACGTCTTGCCCGACTGAGAAGTGTGCTTGGTGACCTGAGCGCACACGCAGCGAAGGCTGCGTCACAACCTTGAATCTACTGTCAGATGCCAGCGCAGAAAACACGGCGTCAGCATTGCCCACACTGAACTTGACGGAGTTTTCCAAGGCAGCACCGGCCAAGTTAATTGAAAGCTTGCCTGACAGGATAGACGCCGCCAGGCTGAACGCTGAGCCTTCGTTTTGACCCGTTTGCACTTCGTACACCACACCACGCACCATCACTTCGCCGAGTTGGTAGTCAATCTGCACCAGCATCTTCTCTAGTTTACGCACCTCGTTCGGCAAGCCTGAGAACACGAGCACATCGGCATTGCGATCAATTAAAGCGGCGGCCGAGCCGGTGGGCGCTGCGCCTTCTGCCTTTGTTCCGATAGGCGCTGCCACAGCGCGGTTCATTGTAAACTGCCCCTTGAACAATGGCCTCAGCAGGTCCGCGATGTAGCTCACATCCCGGAACTTCGGCTTGTACACCAATACCTCCTGCTCTAGCTCCGGCTCCTTCTTCGGGCCGATGTAGTCCACGCCGGCGCGTGCCGTTACAGCGTAGCCCAAAGAATCAAGTAACCGCACTAGGTCGGCGCGTACACCGCCGACCGAACCGCCGAATCGAAACGAGATCACACGTTTGTCCCCGACCAGCTCCGGTGCCAGCACGTACGGGGTAGTTAGCGCATCCTTATAGATCACGCCGACCACTTGACCCACCTCGATCCCCGACAGATCAAATAGCAAGTCATCTTTGGCCCTTTCGGCACCGTGGCAAACACTCGACAAAGCCAGATATGCCCCAACTAGCCATCGCATCATTTCGCTACCCCTGACAGTACTGGCCTGGTAGAGGATTCGCCAGCAACCTTGCCGCCGCTGAACGCCGTGACCTTTCCCCCATCAACTTCACCAATCACCGCCTGACCGTGAAATTTGAATGCGGATGGATGTTCGTAACGTAGCGTACCCGATGATGATGCCAGTACGATAAACTGCCCCTGCGGAACAGTGACCGCCCCGGCCACTCGCCAATCTTCGCTGAACGATGGACGTGGTGCATTTCCAACGTTGGAAATCGGAGTCACATTAGATGAGGCTGATATCGACGGATTGGCCCCGGCCTTTCCGTCCTTAGACTTAGCGTCGCCCTTGTTGCCAAAGAAGTGCAAAACACCATATAGGCTCACGGCGCCGCACAGTACAACGCCTGCTGCCATTGCCCACAGTTTAGGATTTTTGAGGATGTTCTGACGATCATCGACTGCTACTTCCTTGCCTGTGCCGCCCGTGTAGCTGCTGTATAGCGGAAAGATATCGGGATCGTATTTCTTAACCTGCACTGCCACGCGTGCCTTGGCGGTCTGCTTCCATCCTTCCCACATTTCAACTCGGTACACCTTCGACAACCCCAACGACTTTGCCTTCGTAGTGCGGAATGATAGCTCGACGACAGCCTTGAGAATTCGGTGGAGGTCGCCTATGTCCTGCACCATCAGCACCAAGTCACATGACACCTTGGTTTCCGGGTGGACGTAATGCCGATGCTCGCGGAAGAATACGCGGTGATTCGCATGGATCTTGGAATCAGTTCCCCAAAAGCGCCAGGCCTCGTCAATGCACACCAAGTCGCCAGGTTGAGCGAACGTATCGCCCGGCAGGCCATGAGGTAAAAAGTCCTCTTTGAACACGTCCTCATTTTGGCAATGCACCACCACGCCGAGCTGGTCCAGTGGGATGCCTTGACGTTCATGGATAAATGCGCGGATCGCTTCGCTATCGATGCCGTCTACGTTGGTTACTACGCGACGCCCCTTGGCGATCGCTGGCACGATCACCGATCGCACGCACTCAAATGATTTGCCGCTACCCATCAGGCCGGTGTATGCGTTAATTGGCATGGCTGCCCCCCAGACTACGGCGCAGCCGTTTGATCAAGTCGAACATTATCCATCCGATGGCCAGCGCGGAAACTGCGCCGACAATCATGTCCATGTCTCCCATAGCGGCAAGTGCTTGCAGAACATCACAGCCGTGTCCAGGCAGCAAACGTTCAGCCTCGCCAAGTTGGCCGCGAATAATGTACCAGGTAAGAGAAGTACGGTTTGGACACATGGCGTCACCCAATCACAGGAATGCGGCGAATTACGAACCGCGTTAGCAATGCGCTGATAACCAGCGGTAGACCTGTCGAGAATGCAAACAGGTCAAGGAAATACCAGGTCCCCGCGCTAATGCCGGCGAATGCAGACGTCAGGCCAGCGCCGGACGGAAGCCACGATGCCATAACATTGACCAGCTCCGCGACGATCATGTATAGCGCAGAGAAGACGACAAATTTAATAAGGACGGTGCGTAGCAGCCAAGCCAGGACTGAGTTAAAGGCGGAAAGTAGAATGCCAAACATGGTTCACCTCAAGCGGAAAGGACGATGAATAAAGCGATGATCAGAAACGACACCAGCATTGCGTTGTAAAGCTGCCCCCGAATGTCCTCGAACAGTGTGCATTGACCATCCATCAGAATTGACTTCCCGAACAACTGAAAGGTCGGCTTTGGGCACTCGCCGACGTGCGCGGGCACTTGATAGTTCTTCAGGTCGGGCATAAGATTGGTGAGAGGACGAAGGATATCGGTGCCTGTCGGTGTTGGTTCCAACTGAGGAGCGCCGATCACTGGGTCTGTACCAAGATTCACTTGCGGCTGAGATGCCGCAGGGTTCGTACCTGGATTTTGAGTTGGGCTGGTAGCAGGTTCGCCAAGTGGATTCGTTGACGGGATCGGCTGTGCTAAATCACCGATCGTCGCCACGGCCTGCGAAGGATTTGCAGCGCGAGCCGCAGCCACGTCAGAGGCAGTGACCGGATCAGACATTGAGTAAGGAATACCAGCATATCCAGGCTTCGCAGCAGCATTACGCCAAGCTGCATCTGCAATATCGGCAACCACTTTTGGCTCAAGCGGTTCCGATTTTTTATTGGCGGGAATATTGTTCAACGCTTCCGCGACGGGCTTCGTTACGCTAGATGCTGGAGCAGCAGCGCTCGAACAGCCAGCCGGCGTGACCGCAGCACAAGTGCCCATATTCGATGGTGGTGTGCTGAGAATCAAAAGCTGCCAGGTTGTCGAACCCGTTGAATTGTTCTTTACCTGCACGTACATCTGGTTTGCGTTCGCGCCTTTGTCCCAACCGAGAATAGAGCAGTCAGCCGTGCCAGTGCAGGCGATCGGATAACTCGCGTTTGCCATGAACAGGTAACCCGCGTCATACGCCGAAGAAGCGCAGTAGCCGGGCCAGCCGGAAATACACCATGCGCTACCTGAAACGGAGGCCTGATATCCGGCAGGAAGCCCCGGGCCTGAGGAGCCGCTCGGATAAGTCGCTGTGCCATCCTTGTTGAAAAGCCAGCCTGCCAACGCATTGATGCCGTAACTCGCTGCGGCGCCAAGTGCAGCAGTCGCCAAAATTGCCCCCCACGCGGGAGCCGTCCCCGCTATGACCGCGCCGGTCGCGATCTCCGCCACTGCGCCACCGACCGCGCCGACGACAGCACCATAACGAGGATCGTTCGCAGCGAAGCCGCGAGCAGCGGCTTTCCACTTGATCACAGATGCGATCTCTTGCCCGAGTGCTGACGCCGCCACTGCCTGCGCATGCGCTTGACTGATCATTAGCATCAGGCAGAACCAAATCACTATTGCGCGCTTCATCGTTCGCCCCCTTCCATGCCTTGGACGACGGCCCAGGCGCATAGCAAGCCCCAAGCGAACGTCATCATGTACCACAGCTCATTGTTGGTCATTGACCCCTCCAGCATTCTTTGTCACGCAAGGTTCAAACCTCGCAGATAAGAAAAATGGGGCGAACCCGCAATGCGAGCCGCCCCGGAAAACAGCGGCGCCGATTAACGACCGCGCAGCATACCCAGCACGGTACGGGCGGCTTTAATGGACACGTAAACCACAGCCAGCGTGCCAGCGATGGCCATAACGCCGGTCACGATATCAGCGGCAGTAAACGCGCCAGTGATCGCGGTGGTATCCACAGCCGCAGCCGCATTTGCGGAGGCCGCAGCGGCCAGCGAACCCACGGTAACGATAACGGTAGCGATTTTTTTCATACTATTGATACTCCTAAGGTTGAAATCCGGGAACCGCCCGGTCGGTGTTATGACCTAGCCCTTACGGATCAGGCCTAGAATTGTTCCGGCGCCTCTGGCAACGAACCAGCACAACAGCACCGATGAGAAACCTGCGCTCCAGAGCGTTGCCGCTTGCGCGTAGTCGAATGGTTCGGCAATGGCGTCCATGCTTCCAGCATTGGCCGGATCAATCACGTAGCCGCGTAGCATTTGTGGCTGATAGCTGATCCCGCCTGAATCCTGACCACAAGGTGCGACTGCCGGGCCACCGTCCTGACGCGGTTGGCATATCAAAACGTTTGCTACAGAACCGATGCCCATTTGAATGTCCCTAAATTCGCCGGATTTAGTCGGCGCTGCGCTGCTCGCTACTACCGTCGGAGCAAACGACTTGCGTCACGAAAAAACCTTCATGACAGTTCAATGCTGCGGTATCGCTCGCTTCTGCAACGCCGTCGAATCGACCGGCTTCATGCGCCCAAGGCGTAAACCCAACATCACCTTCAACCGGCATGAGAAACAGCGCCGATTCCTTGTCTTGAACGATGAATTTGATCTCCGCCTTATGCGCCTGCATGCTTGCCACCTGCGGTAGCAGCTTTGGCCGTTTCAACAGGCTTCAGCGAGTGGATTACCGTTTTTTGCGTCTTGCCGTTGGTGACGATTTCCATTTCGGCGACCGCCATGAACGGCAGTGCGTCAGCCAGATGTTTATATTTCTGGTATTCCTCAGCTTTACCCAGGCCATATTCGACGCATGCCGCGCCCATAGCAGTGTCCTTGCTGGCATCCAGCTCCGTCTCGACAAAGACCTTGGTGCTGTCGAACGACTGGCCGTTGTCCATCGTGCCCTTGCTGTACTTCATGCCCATAACTTTGATAGTCGAACTGAATTTCATGGTTGTGCTCCTAATTTATGAATGGCCTACGCGAATCCGTTTTCCCCATTGAGGCCGAAAGATGGGACGGTTTTGATGAACTGAATAAAGCTTGGTATGGACGGGTCAAATTCCGATCGGAGATCTGGGAAGTGTTCACCTGGTTCGATGTGAACAGGCGGGCGCTCCGTCTTTTCGCAACTGGCGTGCGGCTTCAATCGCTTTGGCCAAGCGTGCTCGTCATGGTTGGTAATCAGATCAAGAGCTTCTCTATCCCCGAACAGGCCTCGCAGCACACGGATATATTTGCCAAACTGACGTTTGGTAATCTCGATGCAGTCGTCAACGGTGATCTGCGCAGCACGCTCTTTGACACGCATGCGCGCTGGAGTATCGTTAGCAGTGAATTGCGAAAAGCATGGATACGCTCCGACAAAGAAGGACGTGGGGTTGAGCAGCACGTCCAACTCGATGACGCTATTGGTGTTTTTAAATTCGACCTCGCAACGACACCAGGCTGAGAGCTTGTCGCCTTCCTTCTTGCCCTTCTCATAGAAGCGGCAATACTTGCTCGACTTTCGCTGGCCAACGGTCAAGGTGCGCCCCTTCCCACTTGGACGATGCCAGTTCCCGACTCGCTGAATCTCAGGTGGGCGTCCGCCCTTACGAAAGCTGAAGCCGCCAGACAGCCACTGCGTCTCTGCCCAATCAACCGACAGGTATTCACCTTCGAGATCGTCGTGTGCAAGGTCAATCCGTGAAATCGATGGGCGGACAGCAGTTCTGCTCAGGAAATCGTGGAGGCGCTTTTCCCAGCCCGCTACTGCGTTGATGCAGCCGAGTCCGGTAAGCGTAATAAGCATCGTGGCACGTTGGCCGCCGAAGCAGACAAATCCCATTTCATCACCCAGCACCCAAGACTCGCGGTAGAAGTTCATACCCTTGTCGCGCTTGGCGGTGATGCCGAAGCCGAAAATCTTCTCCAGCTGACGGCTTGCCTCGATGATGACCTGGTCGTCCGAGATCAGATGCTCGCGGGCAGTCTTGAACCAGGTGTCTTCTAGAACAGTGAAATTGATCCAATCAATTACGCAGCCTTGGTTCGCTGCCGGGCGACGTACCAGCATCGTTTTCACTTTGCCGCTATCGGTAAGAACGAGATCAACCTCACCGAGGTCTTCTTCGCAAATGCTCGACCAGTGTTCGCCTGCATCACTTTCGAGGTTTTCCGCCATGTTATTAATGGCGTCGCTTGAGGCATCACTTACGTTCGCAAAATGCGGCACTAACTGCCGCTTGCGTCCACCTTCGGCGATCCGTTCCGGCAGCGCTGGCGCGCTGGCGGTACGTTCGCCGTCGGTGACGACAGGCTTTCCGATGCCGTAAATCTGCGACTTCACATCACGGGCGCGGCTGGACGCGCCAGACGCTTGAGCGTAGGCCTTAGTTTCCTGCTCGCGAAGTTTGCTGAGGAGGGAAGTACGGACGGGCCTCATGCGATGGCTCCAGAAAGTGCCTGCGGCGCAAGGGAAGGGTAAGTCGCTATCACAGTGCAAATTCCTTACGCGCCAGCTCACGCTGCAAAGCAACCACGTTGATCAGACGGCGACGGCCGAGCGTCACCGTTGGCAGAATTCCACGATTGAGGTGGCCGAGCACAACGCCGGGTGGAAGCCCTACGGCCTCAGAGAACTTCTCCAACGTCATCAGGCCAGCAAAAGCGGCCATCTGGCTGAGTTGGTTCGACGTGTGCGCGGCGTCGGTAAATGGCAGTTGTTCAACGATAGCGTTTCGCATTTTGGGTCACCTCAAGTAACATATGGCATAACATCCAATCAATTTGGATAATATCCAATTGGATGATGCCCAATGTTATTGGATATTATCCAAAACTGTCAAGGACCATCTACGATGACTACGAACACGACCGAACGCGCTCGCGAATTCATGCGCTATTTCCATTCTGAATATGGGTGGTTTGAACAAATGACGGGGATCGTGGCCAGCAAATGGCGCGATCTAGACAGAGGGAAGACCAAAGAAATTACAGCGGCAATGATCGATGCGTTCGGCCAGACGTGGCCCGAGTACATCCTGTGGCTCACAACGGGTCTCGCATCTTCTCCTCGCGGACAATGCACGCCACAGGATTACTTCGATCTGACTTATGGGACGGTGCGCGTGCTTGAGCCTTCGCCTAGAAGGTTTTGGCGTGATTTAGCTGGCGTTTTGTGTCCAGGAGAGCTTCTTACTCGACATAAGGAGTCGTCTGTTGAACATGAAGTGGAGATTGCTGCCGGCGCGCTGTACCTATCTGCTGTGGCCAACGAGCAGGAAGCAAAGCACCTGGCAAAGCGGTTTCACGCGGATATCTTGAAAGGGATTAAGCCAGGGAAGGAAGTCGTGCTTTCGCCGCGGGAACTAAAGCAATGGATCAACCAGTTTGCGTTACCTACTCAATGATCTAAGGTGAGCGAATGGCAATTAAGAAGAGTGACGCCGGGTGGCTTGTTGATATACAGCCTGGCGGAAGAGGACATAAGCGAATCCGCAAGACGCTCGGCACGAAAGCAGAAGCGTTGCAGTTTGAGGCTTGGGCGAAAACGCAAGTTGTACAGAATGATGGATGGGTCAAGCCGAAGAAAAATGTTACCCGGCTGTCGGAATTGATCGACCTTTGGCAATCACATCACGGCGTACAGCTTCGGCATACGAGGACCTACGGCACGCTCCAGCGGGTATGTGAGGCACTCGGAAATCCGATCGCCGAGCAGTTGAAGTCTGAACATTTTGCGGCCTATAGATCAGCTCGACTAGCAGAGGGCGTTACGCCGAATACGATCAACCGCGAACATGCGTATTTGCGGGCTGTATTCAATGAACTAATACGACTTGGCTTCTGGACTGAAAATAATCCACTGGCCAAGCTCCGTCAATTCAAGATCGCCGAGCGTGAGCTTTCGTACTTGGACAACGAAGAGATTCGCGCACTACTTAGTGCTTTGCAGTCCCGGACGGAAAAAGATGCGCTGTTGATCACGAAACTCTGCCTTGCCTCCGCAGCCAGGTGGAATGAAGCGGAGTCGCTTCGCATCTCGCAACTACACAGCGGCATGATCCACTTCACGCAAACAAAGACGGATCGAAACCGATCAATCCCGATCGATGAAGCGCTTGCGGACGAGATCAGGGATTTTTATAAAAAACGCGATCGTGACGCTACCGGCCGTATCTTCAAGAGTTCGGTCGGCGCCTTCCGTATGGCCGTGAAGGAAGCCGGCATTGAGTTGATGCAGGGGCAGCTTACCCATGTGTTGCGCCACACCTTCGCCAGCCATTTCATGATGAACGGCGGGAACATCCTGGCCCTGCAAAAAGTGCTGGGACACTCCAGCCTACAGACCACCATGATCTACGCGCACCTCAGTCCTGACCATCTACAGGAAGCCAAACTGCTGAACCCGTTGACGCGGTTGACAGTTGGTTGACACCGATCCAAAAACAAAGGGCTTACATTGCTGTAAGCCCTTGTTTTATATGGTGCCGACTATCCGAATCGAACGGATCACCTGATGATTACAAATCAACTGCTCTACCAAATGAGCTAAGCCGGCGTAACTTTTACGGGGCGAATTATACGCTATTTAATACGGGTCAGCGTAGGACGGCCGCCCTTTTTAGGCGGGTCGGTATCGTCGCCTGGCGCTTCGGTTTTGGCGTCGACGGCGGCCGGTGGCACAGCCGCCAGCACCGGTGCGGCCGGCGCTTCTTCCGGTTCCGGCTCGGACTCGGACTGCTGGCCCAGCTGCGGCTCGAACGCCATGCCCTGGCCGTTCTCGTTGGCGTAGATGGCCATCACGTTGTTGACCGGGATGTAGATTTCGCGCGAGACGCCGCCAAAGCGGGCGTGGAAGCGGATGCTGTCGTTGTCCATCTTCAGGCCCGAGGTGGCGCCGAAGCTGATGTTGAGTACGATCTCGCCTTTTTTCACGTATTCCATCGGCACCGTGGTGGCGGCGTCGACCTTGACGGCGAGGTAGGGGGTGTAGCCGCTGTCCGTGCACCACTCGTAAATGGCGCGCAGCAGGTAGGGCTTGGTTGAAATTTCAGACATGGGGTCTTCCAGACTGCGGTAAAACACGGCGCGCAACCAGCCGGAGCCGGCGCGCGCCGCAGTGCTTCAATGAACCATTAACGGCGCATCACCTTTTCCGACGGCGTCAGCGCTTCGATGTAGGCCGGACGCGAGAAGATGCGCTCGGCGTACTTCATCAGCGGCGCGGCGGTCTTCGACAGTTCGATGCCGTAGTGGTCCAGGCGCCACAGCAGCGGGGCCACCGCCACGTCCAGCATGGAGAACTCGTCGCCCAGCATGTATTTGTTTTTCAGGAACAGCGGCGCCAGCGTGGTCAGGCGGTCGCGGATTTCTGCGCGCGCCTTGTCGTGGCTCTTGTCGTTGCCCTTGGCGCGTTCGCTTTCCAGCGTATGCACGTGCACAAACAGTTCTTTTTCAAAGTTGAACAGCATCAGGCGCGCACGGGCGCGCATCAGCGGATCGGCCGGCATCAGTTGCGGATGCGGGAAGCGTTCGTCGATGTATTCATTGATGATGTTCGATTCGTACAAGATCAATTCGCGTTCCACCAGGATCGGCACCTGACCATACGGATTCATGGTCGAGATATCTTCCGGCTTGTTGAACAAGTCGACATCGCGCACTTCAAAGTCCATGCCTTTTTCAAACAGGACCAGGCGGCAGCGTTGCGAGAATGGGCAGGTCGTACCCGAGTAGAGAACCATCATTTTTTCTAGTTCCTTAGAAGAACAAACAGGGCGAGACCGCGAACGGCTCACCCGGATCGATCGCCCGCCAAACGCGGGCATCGCAAAACAAGCGCCGGCCAGCCGGCGCCCTCGATTATTTCACTTCTCTCCAGAACGACGCGTTCAGGCGCCATGCCAGAAGGGCGAACATGGTCATAAACAGCACGACCACCACGCCCAGTTTTTTGCGGGTCTGCGCAGCAGGCTCCGCCATCCATTCCATGTAGCCGACCAGGTCGGCCACGGCAGTGTCGTACTCCAACTTGCTCAGTTTACCCGGAGCGACCTGCTCAAATCCAGCAAACTGGTGCGTCGTTTTGCCTTCTTCGTGCGGGTCGGCCACTTCCTTCATGTTAACCTTTTGTACACCTTGCAATTCCCACAGCACATGCGGCATCGCCACATTGTTCACTACCAGGTTGTTCCAGCCGGTCGGGCGGGTGTCGTCCTTGTAGAAGCTGCGCAGGTAGGTGTACAGGTAATCGCTGCCGCTGCCGGCACCAGACGCTTTCGCGCGCTGGATTACCGACAGGTCCGGCGGCACCACGCCGAACCATGCTTTCGCATCTTTCGGGTTCATGGTGGTGGTCATCATTTCGCCGACTTTGTCACCGGTAAACAGCAGGTTGGCCTTGATCTGCTCCTCGCTCAAGCCCAGGTCTTTCAGGCGGTTGTAGCGCATGGAGGACGCATTATGACAGTTTAAGCAGTAATTTACGAACAGTTTGGCGCCATTCTGCAGCGCGGCCAGGTTATTTGAGCGGTCCGGCGCCTTGTCCAGCGGGATTCCACCCTCGTTGGCAAAGGCCAGGCCGGGCAACAGTGCCAAAGTGGCAAGTATGCGTTTTGCGTAGTTCATGTGTTGTCCTTTATGCACTTTAGCGATCAGTGGCCGTGGTAGACCACACGGTCCGGTACCTTCTTGAACGTGCCCATGGCGCTCCACCATGGCATGAACAGGAAGAAGCTAAAGTACAGCAGGGTGCACACTTGCGACACGATGGTCCGGCCTTCGGTCGGCGGCAGGGTACCGAGGTAGCCCAGCGTCAGGAACGAGATGAAGAACACGGCGTACACGTATTTGTGCCAGCTCGGACGGTAGCGGATCGACTTCACCGGCGATTTGTCCAGCCAAGGCAGGAAGGCCAGGATCACCACCGAGGAACCGAAGAACACCACGCCCCAGAATTTCGCGTCCAGCACCTGCGGCAGCATGCCGACGATGGCCACCAGCGCGATCACGGCGATGATGGTCTTGGTGGTGGTGGCCAGGCGCGATTTGAGCCAGATGAACACCACGTAGGCGGCCACGAAGAACATCAGCACCCACATGAAGTCGGCGGTGGTGGCGCGCAGCACCGAGTAGAACGCGGTGAAGTACCAGGTCGGTGCGATGTGCAGCGGGGTCTTGAGCGAATCGCCCGGCAGGAAGTTGTTGTACTCGAGGAAGTAGCCGCCCATTTCCGGCGCGAAGAACACCACCGCGCTGAAGATGGTCAGGAATACCGATACGCCAAACAGGTCGTGCACCGTGTAGTACGGGTGCGACGGGATGCCGTCCACCGGATGGCCGTCCGCGCCCAGGTTTTCCTTGATTTCGATGCCGTCCGGGTTGCTCGAGCCGACTTCATGCAGCGCGATCAGGTGGGCAGCCACCAGGCCCAGCAGCACCAGTGGAATGGCGATCACGTGGAAGGCGAAGAAGCGGTTCAGGGTGGCGTCGGACACCACGTAGTCGCCGCGGATCCACAGCGACAGGTCAGGGCCGATCAGCGGAATGGCGCCAAACAGGTTGACGATCACCTGCGCGCCCCAGTACGACATCTGGCCCCAAGGCAGCAGGTAGCCGAAGAACGCTTCCGCCATCAGGCACAGGAAGATGGCAAAGCCGAACAGCCAGATCAGCTCGCGCGGTTTGCGGTACGAGCCGTACAGCAGGCCGCGGGTCATGTGCAGGTAGACGATGATGAAGAAGGCCGAGGCGCCGGTCGAGTGCATATAGCGCACCAGCCAGCCCCACGGCACTTCGCGCATGATGTACTCGACCGAACCGAAGGCCAGGTTGGCGTCCGGCTTGTAGTGCATGGTCAGGAAGATGCCGGTGACGATTTGCAGCACCAGCACCAGCATGGCCAGCGAGCCGAAGATGTACCAGAAATTGAAGTTTTTCGGGGCGTAGTATTTGCCCCATTGATCATTCCACAGCTTGGTGAGCGGGAAGCGGTCGTCGACCCAGCCCAGTGCTTTTTGTGCGGCCGGTGCATCGGCCGGGAATTTGGTCTCCTTGAATGCCCCCATGTTATGCCTCGCCTTTCTCGTCTTTACCGATGACCAGCTTGGTGTCGCTCAGGTACATATGGCGTGGGACTTGCAGGTTGTCCGGCGCCGGCTTGTTCTTGAACACGCGGCCGGCCATGTCGAAGGTCGAGCCGTGGCAAGGGCAGAGGAAGCCGCCCTCCCAGTCGTCCGGCAGCGACGGCTGCGGGCCAGGGGTAAATTTCGAGGAAGGCGAGCAGCCCAGGTGGGTACAAATGCCGACCGCGACCAGCAGTTCCGGTTTGCGCGAGCGCCATTCGTTACGGGCGTATTCGGGGGTGAATTCTTCGGGATTGCGCTTGGATTCGGCGTCGGCCACTTTGCCGTCGGTTTTTTTCAGCGACGCCACCATTTCCGGCGTGCGCTTGATGATCCAGACCGGCTTGCCGCGCCATTCCACGGTTTTCATCTCACCGGGATTAAGCGTGGAGATATCCACTTCGACCGGCGCGCCGGCTGCTTTCGCGCGCTCGGACGGCTGGAAGGTACTGACTAATGCGCCCGCGGTGGCCAAACCTACCACACCGCCGGCAGCGCCAGTCGCGACCAATAAACCGCGACGGCCTGAATCGACCTGCTTTTCGTTACTCATACAAACCCCAATCAGTCAAAGTGACAACAAAATCTTGAGAACTGTGTACAAACTGAAAAACTGAAACCAAGGCACGAAATCCAGCAACCTTACATTATAAGGTATGCACGATGCAACTCTAGCACCAACGTTGCTCTTTCCCCAAGATTTAGCCAGCCGGACACGGCTCCCGCAGCGATAATAGGGGCGAGGGCGATGAGCATAAATTGATGTAGGTCAATTTATAGCGTAATTCGGCTTGCAAATGCGTAAACGGCAAGCGTGTTTGGAATCCAATTGAAAAAATAGTATGATCCAAGCGCAGTTTTGTTCACAATTGACCACAGCGAGGATAAAAATATGGCAATGATGCAGGAATTCAAAGAATTCGCGATGAAGGGTAATGTGGTCGACCTGGCAGTTGGTGTGATCATCGGCGGCGCCTTCGGCAAGATCGTCGATTCGCTGGTGGCCGACATCATCATGCCGCCGATCGGCAAACTGTTTGGCGGCCTCGACTTCGCCAACTACTATATCCCGCTCAACGGCCAGGCCGCCAATCTGAGCCTGGCGGAAGCGAAAAAACTGGGCGCGGTGTTCGCCTACGGGAATTTTGCTACCATCTTGCTGAACTTTATCATCCTGGCGTTCGTGATCTTCCAGATGGTGCGCCTGATGAACAAGGCGCGTACCCTGGGCCAGAAGCAGGAGGCTGCCGCCGCTGCGGCGGAACCGCCGCCACCAACCCCGGAAGATATCGTGCTGCTGCGCGAAATCCGCGACTCCCTCAAAAAATAATTCAAGGCCGCCATCACGGTGGCAGGCTGGACTGCGATGCGACGACTCTGGTTATTGTTTGCGCAAACGGTGACCGTCGTATTGGCACTGTATTTCGTCTACACGGCGGTGGGCCGCGAGCGGCCGGCGCCGGTGCGCGTGCAGCAGATGGGCAGCGTCGAGCATCCGGCGCCGATGCTGGAGGCGGCGCCGTCCAAGCCGCCGGTATCGGCTGGCGGTTCCTACCGCGCGGCGGCGGCGCGCGCCATGCCGGCCGTGGTCAACATCATCACCAGCAAGAAACCCAAGCGCGGCAAGCATCCGCTGCTGCGCGATCCCTTCTTTAAAAAATTCTTCGGCGACCGCGACCGCGATGAGGACAGCGACGACGAGTCCAGCCTCGGCTCGGGCGTGATCGTCTCGGCCCAGGGCTACATCCTGACCAACAACCACGTGGTGGAAGCGGCCGACGAAATCGAGGTGGTGCTGGCCGATGGCCGCAAGGCCGCCGCCAAGCTGGTCGGCACCGACCCGGAGACCGATCTGGCCGTCATCAAGATCAGCATGGACAAGCTGCCGGTGATCGTGCTGGGCCAGGCCGAGCAGGCGCAGGTGGGCGACGTGGTGCTGGCCATCGGCAATCCGTTCGGCGTCGGCCAGACCGTGACCATGGGCATTATCTCCGCGCTGGGGCGCAACAACCTGCACATCAACCACTTCGAGAACTTCATCCAGACCGATGCCGCCATCAACTTCGGCAACTCGGGCGGGGCGCTGGTCGATGCCAACGGCAACCTGCTGGGCATTAACTCGGCGATTTATTCGCAGACCGGCGGCTCGGTCGGCATCGGCTTTGCGATCCCGGTGTCGACCGCGAAATCGGTGATGGAGTCCATCATCAAATCGGGCCATGTGGTGCGCGGCTGGATCGGTGTCGAGAGCCAGGAGATTACGCCCGAGCTGGCGGCCAGCTTCGGCCTGCAGCGCCAGAGCGGCGCCATCATTGCCGGCGTGGTGCGCAACGGCCCGGCCGACAAGGGCGGCATCAAGCCGGGCGATATCCTGCTGTCGGTCGATGGCAAGCCGGTAGCCGACACCAACAGCATGCTCAACCTGATCGCCCAACTGGTTCCCGGCGAAAAAGCTAAAATGTCGGTCCTGCGGAAAAACCGCGAGACCACGCTGGACGTCACCGTTGGCAAGCGGCCAGCCAGCACCAAATAAGGAATTCCATGCACCTGCGCGACCTCACCCAATACCTGCGAGAACTCGAGGCCAACAACAACCGCCCGTGGTTCATCATGAACAAGCCGCGCTACGACATTCTGCGCGAGGAATTCCTGCAAGTGGTGACGGAGATGATTGCCGAGCTGGGCAAGTTCGATGCGCAGGTCAAGTTCAGCAATCCGAAAAAGGCGATGTTCCGCATCAACCGCGACGTGCGCTTTGCGCATGACAAGAGCCCGTACAAGACGCGCTTCTCGGCCGCGGTGGCGCCCAACGACATGCGCCGTCCGAGCAAGGCCGATGGCCCGACCTACTACATGCAGATCGATGGCAATGGCCGCCTGCTGTTTGGTGCCGGCGAATACATGCCGCCGCCGCACCGCCTGAAAGCGCTGCGCCAGCACATGGTCGATGACGCGGCCGGTTTCCGCAAAGTGATGAAGAACAAGAAGCTGGTGGCGACCTACGGCGACATTCAGAACGAAGGCAAGCTGCAGCGTCCGCCGAAGGGTTTCGACCCCGAGCACGAGCACATCGAGTACATCAAGCTGAAGAGTTTCTTTGTGTGGACCGAGATCGACCTGCAGCTGAACAAGCCGGAGCTGCTGGTGCCGACGCTAGCGGGCGGCCTTAAGGACGCCTACCCGCTGGTCGCGTGGATGCGCGAAGCGAAGTCGGACATCGAAGAGGAATAATTACTCGCCTTTGGGATCGCGCGACAGCAGGCGGGCCACCATGGCTTGCGGCTGGTCGCCGTCGAACAGCACCCCAGCCACGGCGTTGGTGATCGGCATTTCCACGCCGAGCCTGGCCGACAGTTCGCGCACCGCCTTGGCGCACGGCACGCCTTCAGCCACATGGCCCAGCTCCTGCACGATCTGCTCCAGCGGCTTGCCTTGCGCCAGCCCGAGGCCGACGCGGCGGTTGCGCGAGAGGTCGCCGGTGCAGGTCAGAATCAGGTCGCCCATGCCGGTCAGGCCCATGAAGGTTTCGGTCTGGCCGCCCAGCGCTACCCCGAGGCGGGTGATTTCTGCTAGCCCGCGCGTGATCAGCGCCGCGCGCGCATTCAGGCCCAGGCCCAGGCCGTCCGCCGCGCCGGTGGCAATCGCCAAAATATTTTTCACGGCGCCGCCAACTTCCACGCCGACCAGGTCCTCGCTCGAGTAGACCCGCATATTGCCGCCGTGCGCGGTTTCCACCACGCAGGCGCGCAGTTCTGCGGAGTTGGAGGCAATGGTCAGCGCACACGGCAGGCCCTTGGCCACTTCCTGCGCAAACGACGGCCCCGACAATGCACCGCCCGGCACGCTGTCGCCCAGCACTTCGCGCACGATCTGGTGCGGCAGCAGGCCGGTGTCGTATTCAAAACCCTTGCACAGCCATACCACGTTGGGGATGGTGCGGCCTTTCAGCGCTTGCAGCAGCGGCCGCAGGCCGGCCACCGGGCAGGCCGCAATCAGCAGGCTGCCAGGCTCGGCCACATGGGCCAGGGCGGCGTCGAAATCAGCCGCCACTTGCAGGCGATCAGGGAAGGGATAGCCGGGCAGGTAGCTGTTTTCGCGTGCCACCGCCATGGTTTGCAGCGCGGCCGCGTTGCGGCCCCACAGCAGCACGTCATGGCGCTGGGCCAGCGCCATGGCCACGGCCGTGCCCCAGGCGCCAGCGCCGAGCACGCTTACTTTGCGGACTGCGCCCGTCTGTTGGTTCTTTGCTTGCATGGGATGTTAAACGCCCCAGACTTCGGAATTCTTGACGTAACCCGTCAGGCCGTCACGATGACGCACCTTGATCCAGCCGCCGGCGGCGGTTTCGCCCAGCTCCAGCAGCACGCCCTTGTCGGCGGTGAACACGGGCGCAGCCGTATCGTCCGGCGTGGCGCGCACTTTCAGGTTCGGGGTCTTGACGATGACGTTGCGCTTGGCGCTCAGACCCTTGGCCTCGGTCCACGCCAGTTCGCCGTTGACGTCGCGTACTTTCAGCCATTCGCCGTAGGCCAGCACCACTTCCAGCGGGGCGCCGCGCGGCACCACGAACAGCTTGCCGCCCTTGGTCGATGGCGCGTCGTACAGGATGACGGGCGCCGCACCCACCGTCTTGAAATCGTAGGCCTGGCTGCCGGCAGCGGCCAGCGTCATGGTCAGGGCAGCGATTAAACGAGGGAATGTCATGGGATACCTTGGGGTGGGATGAAACTGCCGCCAGGCGAGCGCCCGGCGGCGGGGGAATTACTTAGTGGGTCGCGTCAGCGGCTGGGGCAGCGGCAGCTGCTTCAGCGATCGCTTGTTGACGCTGCTGGTAGAACACTTCGAAGTTGATCTCAGCCAGGTGCACTGGTGGGAAACCGGCACGGGTGATCACGTCGGCGATGTTGGCGCGCAGGTATGGGTACACGATGTTCGGGCAGCCAATGCCCAGCAGTGGATCCAGCTGTTCGGCTGGAATGTTGCGGGCTTCGAAGATACCTGCTTGCTTGCCTTCAACCAGGAAAGCGACTTTGTCTTTGACTTTGGCGGTCACGGTGATGGTGACGGTCGATTCGAAGATGCCGTCGGCCAGCGGCTCAGCGCCTACGTCCAGGGCTACTTCGATGGTCGGTGCTTCCTGTTCCAGGAAGATCGCCGGCGAGTTAGGTTGTTCCAGCGACAGGTCTTTCAGATAGACGCGTTGGATTTGGAATACTGGTTGCAGATTTTCTTCAGACATGGAACGCTTTCGTTATAGTGAAATCGGGCGGCACCGGCCACCCGGATGATGTTTGCTTGGTATGGCTAGAAGACAGCTCAAATCAAACGCGAGGGCAATTGTATCAAAACCATTATGGTTTAAAAGGCTTTCCACCCGGCGCACGTTGTATTTGGAGGCTATTAGCCATTTAACAAGGGGGACAAGCCGCCCGCTTGATCCAGCGCATACAAATCGTCGAAACCACCGACGTGGGTGTCGCCGATGTAGATTTGCGGCACGGTGCGGCGGCCGGTCTTTTGCATCATGGAAATACGCTGTTCCGGGTCGAGGTCGACGCGGATTTTCTTCAGCTCGGTCACACCCTTGGATTCCAGCAGGCGCTCGGCGCGGATGCAGTACGGGCACACGGCGGTGGTGTACATAATCACTTCGGCAGTCATCTTGCTTTCCTCCAATTATTTCGCCAGCGGCAGGCCGGCTTTTTGCCACGCAGCAACGCCACCTTCGAGGTTGACCACGTCGGCGAAGCCGGCTTTGCCCAGCTTGGCGGCGGCGGCCGAACCACGGGCGTCGCTCTTGCCGACCACGATCAGGCTGCGGCTCTTGAACTTGTCCAGCTCCGGCAGGCGCTTGTCCAGCTCGGCCAGGGGGATGTTCTTGGCTTCAGGCAAGTGACCTTCGGCGTATTCCTTGGCATCGCGCACATCCAGGATGGTGGTTTTGCCGCGGTTAATCAACATGGTAATGTCTTGCGGGCTGCCGCGCTTGCCGCGCACGGTCAGGGACGGCCACAGCAGGGCGCCGCCGGAAACCAGTACGATGGCGATCAGAAAAATATTGTCAATGAAGAATTTCACGGGATTCCAATGGTTGAACTTAATGCGGCCATTATAAAATAGAAGCCGTAACTGTTCTCAAAGCACCGGTTTTCCAACTTTTCTTGAAAAGATAGTCCACATGTACAAAATCGTTTTCATGCGCCACGGCGAATCCACCTGGAACCTGTCGAACCGCTTCACCGGCTGGACCGACGTTGACCTGACCGAAAAAGGCATCAATGAAGCCAAGCAGGCCGGCAAGCTGCTGAAAGAGGGCGGCTTCACCTTCGACCTGGCCTACACCTCGGTGCTGAAGCGCGCGGTACGCACGCTGTGGCTGGCGCTGGACGAAATGGACATGATGTACCTGCCGATCAAGAACGACTGGCGCCTGAACGAGCGCCACTACGGCGCCCTGCAAGGCTTGGACAAGGGCGAGACCGCCGCCAAGTACGGCGACGAGCAAGTGCTCGTTTGGCGCCGCAGCTACGACACCCCGCCGCCAGCCCTGGAAGCGACCGACGACCGCGCCTCGTTCAATGACCCGCGCTACGCCGGCCTGTCGAAGGAACAGATCCCGCTGACCGAATGCCTGAAAGACACCGTGGCGCGCGTGGTGCCGGTGTGGGACGAAGAAATCGCCCCAGCCATCAAAGCTGGCAAGAAAATCATCATTTCGGCCCACGGCAACAGCCTGCGCGCCCTGATCAAGATGCTGGACGGCATCAGCGACAGCGATATCGTTGGCCTCAACATCCCGAACGGCACCCCGCTGGTGTACGAACTGGACGCCAACCTGAAGCCGATCCGCCACTACTACCTCGGTGACGCTGACGCCATCGCCGCTGCGCAAGCCGCTGTGGCCAACCAGGGTAAGGCCAAGTAATTTGTCCCGTTCTTCGTTCCATAAAGTAGCGTCACTGCTGCTGATGTTGTCGCTCGGCGCGCAGGCTGCGCCGTTCGGCAAGATGACTGAGCGCAGCAAGCAGAAAGCTGCCGCCGAGGCTGAGCGCGCCGGCGTGCAGCAGAAGCTGTCCGCGCTCAAGAAAGACATCAGCAAGACCGAATCCGCCAAGGACGACGCGGCCGACACCCTGGCCGAGTCCGAACAGGCAATTTCGGACGCCAACCGTTCGCTGCGCGACCTGCAGCAGGAGCAGAGCGACACCAACATCAAGCTGCAAATGTTGTCGGCCGAGCACGACAAGCTGGCCGCCACGGTGGCGCAGCAGAAGCAGCAGCTGGCCAAGCTGCTGCGCGAGCAGTACGTGGCCGGGAACGAAGACCGCATCAAGTTGCTGCTGTCCGGCGACAACCCCAACCGCATCAACCGCGATTTGCAGATGCTGGCTTACGTCTCGCAGGCGCAGGCGCGTCTGCTGGAGGCGTTGCGTGCCAACCTGAAGGCCGTCGAGGTCAACCAGGCCGAGGCGCAGAACGCCAAGGACGAGCTGGAAGAAATCGCGCAGGAACAATTGCAGCAAAAAGCCAAGCTGGAGCAGGAGAAGGCGCGCCGCGCCGCCCTGCTGACCACTTTGTCGAAGAAACTGGTGGCCCAGCGCAAGGAAGCGGGCAACCTCGAGCGCGACGAGCAGCGCATGACCGGGCTGGTCGACAAGCTGAACAAGCTGATCGCCGAGCAGGCCGCCGCTGCCGCCGCCGAGAAGAAACGCCAGGAACAGCTGGCCGCAGCGAAAGCGGCCGCCAAGGCCAAGGCGGAAGCCGATGCCCGCGCGCTGGCGAAAGCCAAGGCCGCCGAGGCCGAGCGCCAGCGCCTGGCCAAGGCCAACAGCAATACCAAGTCCGGCACCATCAAGCCGGCCACGCCGAACCCCGCCGATGCGATCGACGCCGACGAGCCGAAGGTGGCCGCCGTCAAGCCGGCGCCAGCGCCGGCCCCGGTGGACGACACGCCGCCGGCCAAGGCGGCCGATATTGCACTGGCCCCGGCCGCGCCGGCCGGCGCTTTCGCCAGCCTGAAAGGCCAGCTGCGCGCCCCGGTGGCGGGCAAGGTGGCCGCCAAATTCGGCTCCAAGCGCGGCGACGGCCCGAGCTGGAAGGGCGTCTTCATCCGCACCGCCGAGGGCGCCGACGTGCACGCGGTGGCTGGCGGCCGCGTGGTGTTTGCCGATTGGCTGCGCGGCTTCGGCAACCTGATCATCGTCGATCACGGCGGCCAGTACATGAGCATTTACGGTAACAACCAGTCGCTGCTCAAACGGGCCGGCGACATCGTCAAGGCCGGCGACCCGATCGCCAGCGCAGGTAACAGCGGCGGCAACGAGGAATCGGGGCTATACTTTGAGCTGCGCCACCAGGGCGCGGCATTCGATCCGGCTGGCTGGGTCAAGTTTTAAGGTTAGCGGGAAAAAATGGGCAACAAAGTCAAGAACATCGGCCTGATCGGCCTCGGCATGGTGGCTGGTGTTGCCGCCTCGTTCCAGTTTTCCGCCATCGCGCAAAAAGTCACCGGCAGCCCGCTGCCGCTGGAAGAAATGCGCCAGCTGTCCGACGTCTTTGGCCTGATCAAGACAGACTACGTCGAAAACGTCGACGACAAGAAGCTGCTCACCGAAGCCATTTCCGGCATGGTGTCCTCGCTCGATCCGCACTCGGTCTACCTCGATAAAAAAGCCTTCCGCGAAATGCGCGAGACCGTGGCCGGCAAATTCGTCGGTGTCGGTGTCGAAGTGGCGCTGGAAGACGGCTACATCAAGGTGGTCTCGCCGATCGAAGACACGCCCGCCTTCAAGGCCGGCATCAAGGCAGGCGACATCATCACCCGCATCGACGGCACCGTCATCAAGGGCGTGTCGCTGGACGAATCGGTGAAGAAGATGCGCGGCGAGCCGCACTCCAAAGTCAGCATCACCATCAGCCGCAAGGACGAAGACAAGCCGCTGGTGTTCAACATTCAGCGCGAGGAAATCCGCGTACAGAGCGTGAAGGCCAAGATCATCGAGCCGGGCTACGCGTGGGTGCGCATCTCGCAATTCCAGGAACCGACGGTGGAAGACATGGCGAAGAAGATCACCGCCCTGTACCACCAGGACCCGAACATCAAAGGCCTGGTGCTGGACCTGCGCAACGATCCGGGCGGCGTGGTGCCGGGCGCGATCGGCGTGTCGGCCGCCTTCCTGCCCAAGGATTCGGTGATCGTCTCCACCAATGGCCAGCTGCAATCGTCCAAGGAGACCTTCTACGGCCGCCAGGAATTCTACGCGCCGCGCGCCAAGGCCGATCCGCTGGCCAAGCTGCCGGCCGCGCTGAAAGACGTGCCGATGGTGGTGCTGGTGAACGGCGGCTCCGCCTCCGCTTCCGAAATCGTGGCCGGCGCGCTGCAGGATTACAAGCGCGCCACCATCATCGGCCAGCAGACTTTCGGCAAAGGCTCGGTGCAGACCCTGCGCCAGCTGACCGCCGATACCGCCGTCAAGCTGACCACCGCCCGCTACTACACGCCGAAAAACCGCGCCATCCAGGCGCTGGGCATCACGCCGGATCTGAAGGTCGATGAAACGGCCGACGGCGATGGCCTGAACCGCTTGCGCGTGCGCGAAGCCGATCTGCAAAAACACCTCGGCAACGACAAGGAGCCGCAAGCCGACACCGTCAAGCGCGATCCGCAGGAAGAAGAACAAGCCATTGCCGCGCTGGCGAAGAAAACCAAGCCGGTGGAATTCGGCTCCAAGGATGACTTCCAGCTGGAGCAGGCGCTGAACCACTTCAAGGGCTTGCCGGTCAAACTGTCCAAATAAACCGCTGCGCGCCAACGCCGCAGAGAGACGATGAACGACTCACAATTGCTGCGCTACTCGCGCCACATCCTGCTCGACGAAATCGGCATCGAAGGCCAGCAAAAGCTGCTGGCCGCACGTGCGCTGGTGATCGGCGCCGGCGGCCTCGGGTCGCCGGCCGCCATGTACCTGGCCTCGGCCGGCGTTGGCCGCATCACGCTGGTCGACAACGACACGGTCGACCTGACCAACCTGCAGCGCCAGATCGCTCACACCACGGAACGCGTCGGCCAGTCCAAGGCCGAATCGGCGCGCCTCACGCTGCAGCAGATCAATCCAGAAATCACCGTCACCGCGCTCAACGAACGCGTAGACGACGCGCGCCTGGCAGAACTGGTGGCCGATGCCGACGTGGTACTCGACTGCACCGACAACTTCGCCACCCGCCATGCAGTGAACCGCGCCTGCGTGGCGGGGAATAAACCGCTGGTGTCGGGCGCGGTGATCCGCTTCGATGGGCAGATCAGCGTATTCGATCCCCGTAGCGGGGAGCAGCCGTGCTATTCCTGCCTGTTCCCGCAGGATCAGAAATTTGAAGACGTGGCTTGTTCCACCATGGGCGTGTTTGCGCCGCTGGTGGGCGTGGTCGGCGCCATGCAGGCGGCCGAAGCGCTCAAGCTGCTGATGGAAGTGGGCGGCTCGCTGGCCGGGCGCCTGATGATGCTGGACGGCCTGCACATGGAATGGACCAGCATCGGTGTCGGCCGCAATGGCGCCTGCCCGGTCTGCGCCGCTAAAACCAATTAAAAGGAGATTCAACTTGCTGACGAAACGCCTCGCTGTACTGCCGCTCGCACTGGCCGCAGCTTTTGGTGCGCACGCCGCCACCACCAAATACCTGATCATCTCCGAGAACGCCAACAAGCAAATCGGCCAGCAGATCGTCGAGCACCGTGACGACGGCGTAACCAAGGTGACATTCGGCTACAAGGACAACGGCCGCGGTCCCGATCTGGAAGAGCAGTTCCGTCTCGGCGCCGACGGCACCATGACCGAGTACTCGGTCAAGGGCAATTCGACCTTCGGCGCGGTAGTGGACGAACAGTTCAGCCGCAAGGGCGATCAGGCGCAGTGGAAGTCGACCTCCGAGCAGGGCGCGAAAACCGTCAGCGGTCCGGCCGCCTATCTGCCGTTGAATTCCTCGTTTGAAGTCGCCTCGGTGGCGATTACGGCACTGGCGAAAGCGCCGGATGGCAAGCTGCCATTGCTGCCGTCGGGGACCCTGTCGCAGCGCGTGCTCGATAGCGTGGAAGTCACCAGCGCCACCGGCCAGAAACAAACCGTGAACCTGCTGGCGCAAACCGGCATTGGCCTGTCGCCGTCGTTCTACTGGGCCACCAGCGGCGCACAACCGCGCCTGTTCGGCGTCATCATGCCGGGCTTCGGCAATCTGCTGGAAGAGGGCTGGCAAGCCGCCGCGCCAGTGCTGGCCGAACGCCAGAAGAAAGCCGAGCATCAGATGCTGACCGATGCCGCCACCAGGCTGCAGCATCCACTCACCGGCCTGACCGTGATCCGCAACGCGCGCATCTTCGACAGCGAAAAAGCCAGCGTCGGCCAGCCGTCCGATATCTATGTGCTGCGCGGCCGCATCACCTCGATCCAGCCGGCCGGCTCGCCCACGCGCGACGCCGACACCGTGATCGACGCCGCCGGCCGCATCGTGCTGCCTGGCCTGTTCGACCTGCACGGCCACGTCGACCGCTGGTCCGGCGCGCTGAATATGTCGGCCGGCGTCACCAGCGTGCGTGACATGGGCAACGACAACAAGCAGCTGCAAGCCATGCTGGACGAAACGGCGGCCGGCAAGCTGCTGGCGCCACAGGTGGTGCCGGCCGGCTTCCTCGAAGGCGAGAGCCCGTACAGCGCCAATAATGGTTTCGTCATCAAGGATCTGAAGGAAGCCAGGGACGCCATCGACTGGTACGCGCAGCGCGGTTATCCGCAGCTGAAGATTTATAACTCCTTCCCGAAAGCCATCCTGAAAGACACGGTGGCGTATGCGCACAGCCGCGGCATGCGCGTGTCGGGCCACATTCCGGCCGGGCTGCGCGCGCAGGAAGCGCTGGATGCGGGCTACGACGAGATCCAGCACATCAACCAGGTGCTGCTCAATTTCCTGGTCAAGCCGGATACCGAAACCCGTAACCTGAACCGCTTCGTGCTGCCTGCCGAAAAAGTGGCGGACCTCGATTTCAATTCGAAGCCGGTGAAGGACTTCGTTGCCAACCTGGCCAGGAAGCAGATCTCGATCGACCCGACGCTCGCCACCTTCGCCTTCCTCAAGCAGCGCGACGGCGACATGAACGAGCCTTACGCCGCCGTGGCCTCGCACATGCCGCCGGACGTGGCGCGCGGCTTCAAGGTCGGCACCATGAAGATTGACGGCGACGCGCAGCTCAAGCGCTACGAGAAGTCCTACGCCAAGATGGTGCAATTCGTCGGCGTCATGTACAAGGCCGGCGTGCCGATCGTGGCCGGCACCGATGACATTCCGGGCTTTACGCTGCACTCCGAGCTGGCGCTGCTGGTCAAGGCCGGCCTGACGCCGGCGCAGGCGCTGCAAGTGGCGACCCGCAACGGCGCGCGCTACACCCGCACCACCAATGACCGCGGCAGCATCGCCGCGGGCAAGCTGGCCGATATCGTGCTGGTGGATGGCGATCCGACCAAAAACATCGAGGACGTGCGCAAGGTGTCGGCGGTGATCACGCGCGGCTACCTGATCTACCCGCAGGAAATCGACGCGGCACTGGGCATCACACCGTTCGTTGGCGCGGCGCCGAGCGTGACCAAGGCGGCGCCGGTAGCGGTGACTTACGGTGGCGGCAACGAGGGCGCGCGTGCGCGTATTGAGGCTAGCGCTCGCAAGCACGAGTAAGTAAGTCCTTGTAAAGAAACTGTCATATTAAGCGCGGGTTAAGCGCTAAAACGGATAAATTAGGGCCAAAAGTCGCAGCGGCCCTGATTCCGCCTTATACTCTGCACTCATTTTTATTTGCTATCAATTATGAAAAAGTTTTCTGCCCGCGCCCAACGCGGTTTTACGCTGATTGAAATCATGGTGGTGGTGGTGATCATGGGCGTGCTGGCCGCGCTGGTGGTGCCGAAACTGCTGAACCGCACCGGCGAATCGAAGATCGCTGCCGCCAAGGTCGATATCGCGACCATCATGCAGGCACTGAAGCTGTACAAGCTGGATAACCAGCGCTACCCGACCACCGAACAAGGCCTGCAGGCGCTGATCGAGAAACCAACCGGCGGCCCTGCCGCCAACGGCTGGAAGGCCGGCGGCTACGTCGAGAAAATGCCGAAAGACCCGTGGGGCAACCCGTACCAGTATCTGTCGCCGGGCATCAAGGGCGAGATCGACGTGTTCTCCTACGGCGCCGACGGCCAGCCAGGCGGCACCGGCGATGACGCCGATATCGGCTCCTGGGATAACTGATCCGGCATCATCACCATGCGCGGCGAGCGTGGCTTCACGCTGATTGAACTGCTGGTCGTGATGGTCATTCTGGGCATCACGCTGGGACTGGTGTCGCTGAACGCGATACCGGGCCAGAAGCAGGCCTTGCAGCAGGACGCCAAGCGCATCGCGCTGCTGCTGCAACTGGCGCGCGATGAAGCCATCGTGCGCAACCGCCAGATCGCGTTTGAAGCGAGCGCCGACAATTATCGCTTCATGATCCGCAACGATAACAAGCAATGGGAACAGGTGGTGCAGGACGACCTGCTGCGCGAACGCGAATTCAAGAACGCGCCGGTCACGCTGATGCTGGACCCGTCGCCGCAACTGCCCGAACCGACGCTACGCATCATCTTCGGCCGCGAGCCGGTCGACAAACCCTTTGTGCTGACCATGACCGGCAGCGATGGCGGCAGCGTCGCCATTCGCGCCGATGGTATCGGTCATTTCACGGTGGACTGAGAGATGCGCCCCTCGCTCAATCGCGGATTCACCATGCTCGAAGTGCTGGTTGCGCTGATGATCGTCGCCACCGCGCTGATCGCATCGCTGCGCGCGGTCGGCAGCCTGACTTCCAATAGCGACGGCCTGCGCGCCAATATGATGGCCACCTGGTCGGCCGAGAACCGGCTGGTGCAAATGCGCCTGTCCAGGACCTTCCCACCGATCGGCAAGCAAACCTACGAATGCCCGCAGGGCGACCTGCAACTGATGTGCGAGGAAGAGGTCATCGCCAGCCCGAACCCGCGCTTCCGCCGGGTGGAGGTCAGCGTGTACGAGGCCGCGCATCCGGAGCGCCGCATCATCAAGCTGGTCCAACTGGTGTTGAACTCCATATGATGAACCGTGTACATCGACACCGTGGATTTACCCTGATCGAACTGCTGCTGGCGATTTCCATCCTCGCCATCATCGCAGTGCTGGGCTGGCGCGGGCTCGATAGCATCGTCCGCTCGCGCGAGACGCTCACCGCCGGCATGGACCAGACGCGCGGCCTGCAGCTGGCCTTCGCGCAGATGCAGAGCGATTGCGAGAACTTGGCCGACAACACGCTGCTGCGCAACCGCGCTTTCCTGCAGGCTGAAGACAACCGCATCACGCTGGTGCGGCTGGTGATGGCGGAGAACCAGCCGACGCGCCTGCAGGTGGTGTCGTACCGCGTGCGCGATGGTGTGCTGACGCGGCGCGAGTCGCTGGCCACGCGCGAGCTGACGCAGCTCGACAATCTGTGGCAGGCGGCGCTCGGCGATACCGATTCCAGCATGGCTGCGGTGGCGCTGCAGTCGGGCGTGCAGGGCATGGCGATGCGCATGTGGATGCCGGCCAGCGGTGCCAGCACGGCCGGCGGCTGGCGTCCAGCGGCCGGTATTTCGACCGCCGGGAGCACCAATCTGCCGACCGGGCTGGAAGTCTCGCTGACGCAGCAAGGCCAGGAAACGCCGATGGTGAAGTCCTTCCTGCTGGGGGCACTGTGAAGCTGAAGCGGCAACAAGGCGTGGCCGTGGTGACGGCGCTGCTGCTGACCACACTGGCGGTGACCATCGTCGCCAGCCTGTTCTGGCAGCAGCAGGTGCAGGTGCGCTCGATGGAGAACCAGCGCCTGCAACTGCAAACGCGCTGGATCGTGCGCGGCGCGCTGGACTTGAGCCGCTTGATCCTGAACCAGGATTTGAACGACTCGCGCCTGACCACGCGGCTGGACGGCATCTGGGCCACGCCGCTGGAAGAAACGCGGCTGGATGATTATGTGGAGCGCGAGCGCCTGCAAGGCGAGAACTTCAACGCCACGCTGTCGGGCCGCATGGTGGATGCGCAGGGACGCTTCAACTTGACCAATCTGGCGAGCAGCCAGCAGCTCAACGCCTACGAGGTGGAAGTCTTCGAGCGCTTGCTATCCAACCTTCGGCTCGATAGCGGCCTTGCGCAAGCCACAGCGCAGATGGTGAAGAATGCTGCGCAGACGACGCAAGGCGCCACCAGCCAACCTATGGCCTTGGTACGGGTGGAGGACTTGCTGGCGGTGAGCGGCTTTACGCCGCAAGCCATTGAACAGTTGCGCGACTATGTCATCATACTGCCGGTGAATCGGGGGCTGAACGTGAACACCGCGCCGGCGGAATTGTTGTCGGCACTGGTGCCCGGCCTGTCGCTGTCGGATGCGGCGGCGATGGTCAGTGCGCGCAAGACCGCCAGCTACCGCGACCTGGCCGACTTCAGGGCCCGGCCGCAGGTGACCGGCAAGCAAATTACGGCCAGCTTCGATGTGCGTAGCGATTACTTCCTGGCCTACAGCCGGGTGAAGCTGGACCGTGCCACGCTGGAGACGCAGTCCTTGCTGGAGCGGTCGGCCAGCGCGCCGGTCACCACGGTGAAATGGATACGGGAATACTAAAGAAAGCGAGATCCTTTGACGACATTATTTATTCGCTATCCGGCCAAGGCCAGCGTCGACAGCGGCGCGGCCCAGACCTGCCCGTTCGCGCTGGTGGGCGATGGCGGCAACCTGCTGCAGCAAGGCGCATCGCCGCTCGGTAACTTGGCTGACATGGTGGCCTCTGCGCGCCGCGTGACGCTGCTGCTGGCCGCCGCCGACGTCACCCTGCTGCGCGTGAAAGCGCCGCCGCTGTCGGCCTCCAAATTGAAGGCCGCGCTGCCGGCGCTGGTGGAAGAACAAGTGCTGGGCGACCCCGCCGACTGCGTGCTGGCCGCCACCGCTGAAGACAGCGAAGGCCTGCGTACCGTCGCCGTGGTGCAGCGCGCATGGCTGGAAGTACTGGTCAAGGCCCTGCTGGCGCAGGGCGCGCATTCGGTATCGGCAGTGCCGGCGCAACTGTGCCTGCCGTTCCAGCCGGGCGCCGTCTCGGCCACGCTGCTGCAAGGCGATGCCGGTTTCGACCTGGTGCTGCGCCAGTCGCAGTACGAAGGCCTGGGCCTGACGCTGCCAGCGCAGCCGCAAGCCGCGCTGCAGACGCTGCGCGCGCTGGCCGGAGAACAGCCGGTCACGCTGTACCTGAACCAGTCGCAGATGGCGCAGTTCGCACCGCTGGCCGCAGAAGTCCCGCACCTGATGCTGGAACAGGACCGCTGGGAACACTGGGCCGCTTCCGCGCGCAGCGCTGGCATCGACCTCGTACCGGCATTGGGCAACAGCGGCACCTCGTCGCGCGCATGGCAGCGCTGGCGCTGGCCATTGCGCATCGGCGTGCTGGCGCTGCTGGTCAATGTGGTGGGCCTCAACATCGAATGGCTGCGCCTCAAGGGCGAAGCCAAGGTGGTGAACCAATCGATGGCGCAAACCTTCAAATCGGTCTATCCGAAAGAACCGCTGATTACCGAACCGCTGGCGCAAATGGGGCGCAACATCCGCCTCGCCAAGGCCAATAGCGGCCAGGCCGGCGGCGACGAATTCGTTACCCTGAGCGCCAGCTTCGGCGAAGCGCTCGGCGTGCTGCCGCGCCGCGACGTCATCGCTGCGCTGGAATACAAGGACCACGCACTGGTGGCCAAGATCAAGCCGAACACCGTGGATGCGGCGCAAGTCGCGCAACTGCGCTCGGCGCTGGCCGGCCGCAAGCTGGACCTGCAGGAGCAGTCGTCAGGTAGCTGGAAGATCGTGCCGGCCCCTGTCGCTGGAGGAAAATCATGAGCAAGCCAAATCCCATTCAAGAACTGCGCGCGCAGGCCGACGCCTTCTGGCAAGTGCGCACCGAGCAGGAACGCAAACTGCTGCGCATCGGCGGCATCGTGGTCGGTGTGGCGCTGTTTTACGGTGTGCTGGTCGATCCTGCGCTGACTGGCCGCGCCGCGCTGCAAAAGTCGTTGCCTCAGCTGCGCCAGCAAGCCGCCGAGATGCAGGCGATGGCGCGCGAAGCGCAGTCGCTGCAAAGCCAGAACACCATCGCCCCAACGCCGATGACGCGCGATAACCTGAACGCCGGACTGGCGGCCCGCGGCCTGAATCCGCAATCGCTCAACGTCACCGGCGAATACGCCAAGCTGCAATTCAACGGCGCGCAGTACGCCGGCATTGTGGCGTGGCTGGACGCGATTCGCATCGAGAGCCGCATCAGCGTGGTGGACGCCAGCTTTACCGCGCAGGACGCGCCGGGCGTAGTCAACGCCAGCCTGACGCTGCGCCAGGGAGCCCGATGAAGCGCGCCATGTTATGGTTGCTGACCATCGCGCTCACGGTGGTCTTCACGCTGGCGGTGTTCTTCCCGGCCGCGTGGCTGGGCTCCATCGTCGAGCAGCGCACCGGCGGCCGTTTGACGCTGGGGGACGCGCAAGGTACGCTGTGGCGCGGCTCCGCCTTTATCGGCGGCGCGGCGGGCAATAACAGCCCGGTCACGCCGCTGCTGCCGGGACGCTTCAGCTGGAAGATTTCGCCGCTGGCGCTGGTCGGCATGGTCGACATGCAGCTGGAGAATCCGGAAGCGCTGGCACAGCCGGTGACGTTCCGCGGCGGCTGGTCGCAGTGGCAATTGAGCCCGTCGGCGCTGCTGCTGCCGGCCGAAGGCTTGTCCGGCCTGGGGGCGCCGCTGAACACACTCGCGCCGAGTGGTGCGATGCGCCTGTCGTGGACCAGCCTCGAACTGGTGCTGGCCAATCGCCAGCTCAGCGTCGAAGGCCGCACCACGCTGGAGATGACCGACATGGCCTCGCGCCTGTCGGCGATCCGTCCGCTGGGCAGTTATGCCATGGCGCTGGACTGGCACGGCCAGCAGGCGCAGTTGACGCTGAGTTCCGTCAAAGGGCCGCTGCTGCTGAGCGGCCAGGGAAGTTTGAATAACGGCCGCCTGAATTTTTCCGGACAGGCCGAGGCAGCACAAGGATATGAAGAGACGTTGGCCAATCTATTGAATTTGCTGGGCCAGCGCAAGCCAGGTAGTGACCGCAACGTCATCGCATTAGAGTTTCATTGAGTTCCACTGAGATAAACCGACCATGAAAAAACAGTCCGTTAGCAAATCCCTCCCTGCGCTGCGCCGCCTGAGCGCAGGTGCGATGCTGTGCTGCGCGGTCAGCGCCGCGCCGACCGCCGCGCTGCTGCTGCCTGCACTGGCGCACGCCGCTGCCGATGACGCCGCGCTGAATTTTGTCGGCGCCGATATCGAGTCGGTGATCAAGGCAGTGGGCCACTACACCAACATCACTTTCGTGATCGACCCGCGCGTAAAAGGCACGCTGACCGTGGTGTCGGAAAAGCCGGTCACCAAGTCGCAGGCCTTCAGCCTCCTGACTTCCGCGCTGCGCCTGCAGGGCTACGCAGTGGTCAGCGGCGACGGCTACGCCAAGGTGGTGCCGGAGGCGGATGCGAAACTGCAGGCCGGCCCGACCCAGGTAGACGGCCCGCAGGCCAAGGGCGACCAGATCGTCAGCCAGATCTTCCGCCTCAATTACGAGTCGGCGGCCAACGTGGTGACGGTGCTGCGCCCTCTGATTTCGCCGAATAACACCATCAACGCCAACCCGGGCAACAACAGCGTGGTGGTCACCGACTACGCCGACAACGTCAAACGCCTGGCCAAGATCGTCGCGGCGCTGGATGCGCCGGCGGTGGCGGACCTGGACGTGATCCCGGTGCGCTACGCCATCGCCAGCGATCTGGCGGCCATGATGAACAAACTGCTGGACGGTAGCGCCGGCGGCGCCGGTTCGGCCGATGCGGGCAAGACCAGCGTGCTGGCCGATCCGCGCACCAATTCGCTGATTCTGCGCGCGCCGTCCGCTGCACGTTCCAACCTGGCCAAGTCGCTGATCGCCAAGCTCGATCAGCCGACGCAGGAACTGGGCAACGTGCACGTGGTCTACCTGAAGAACGCGGAAGCGACCAAGCTGGCGCAGACCCTGCGCGCGGTGGTGTCCGGTGAAGTGTCGCAGCAGAACAGCGGCAGCGGTAGCGGCACGACCACGCAAGGCGGCAGCAATAATAGCGGCGGTTTTGGCAGTAACACCAACAACAGCAGCGGCAACAACAGTTCATTCGGCAGCGGCGGCAACTCCGGCCCAAGCAATCCGCTGCTGAACAGCTCCGGCAACAACCAGCAGCAGGGCGGCGGCAGCTCGGCCGGTTTCATCCAGGCCGACGCCAGCACCAACACGCTGATCATCACCGCGCCGGAATCGGTGTACCGCAACCTGCGCGCCGTGATTGACCAGCTGGACGTGCGCCGCGCGCAGGTCTACATCGAATCGCTGATCGTCGAAGTCACTTCCGACAAGGCGTCCGAATTCGGCGTGCAGTGGGTGGGCGCCACCGGCAACTCGAACAGCACCTACCGCATCGGCGGCCTGCAATCATTCACCACCAGCGGCACCGACAGCTCGCTGGTGAACATCTACGCCAACAAGGGCGCGACGGTCCCGAATAACGGCCTGTCGATCGGCGTGTTCAAGCAGATTGGCGGCGCGCTGGGACTGGGTGCGCTGGCGCACTCGCTGGAATCGGACGGCAACGCCAACATCCTGTCGACGCCAAACATGGTCACGCTGGATAACGAATTAGCCACCATCCGCGTCGGCCAGAACGTGCCTATCCTGACCGGCCAGTTCACCACCACCTCGGGCACCAACAGCAATCCGTTCCAGACCATCGACCGCAAGGACGTCGGCCTGACGCTGAAAGTGCGCCCGCAGATTTCCGAAGGCGGCACCATCAAGCTGGCGATCTACCACGAGACCTCGAGCGTGGATAAATCGACCCTGACCGCCGCTTCCGGCATCACGCTGAACAACCGCGTGATCGAAAATAACGTGATCGCCGACGACGGCCAGATCATCGTGCTGGGCGGCCTGATTGAAGACACGGAAGGCGACGGCACCGACAAGGTGCGCGGCCTCGGTGATATTCCGGTGCTGGGCAATCTGTTCAAGTCGCAGTCGCGCACGCGCAAGAAGACCAATCTGATGGTGTTCCTGCGCCCTGTGGTCATCCGCAACAAGGAGCAGAGCACCAGCCTGGCCACCGACCGTTATGACTACATGCGCGGCCAGCAGGAAGCCATCCAGCCGCCGGACAGCATCCTGGTGAAGGATCTCGGCCAGCCGATGCTGCCGAAGCTGCAGAACGGCGCGCCGGTGAGCGGCGGTGCGGTGGCAGCTCCGGTGCCGCCAGCGCCGGTGCCAGTGCGTGCGCCGGGCGCCGCCACGGATACCACCAACGCTTCCAAGCCGCAGCAGTGATATGAGCAACCTTCTTCCCTACGCTTTCGCGCGCGACTTCGTGGTGCTGGCCCAGCACAGCGAAGACGCCGAGAACACCGTCGATGTGCTGATGTGCGGCGCCACCGCGCCGGCAGCCATCGCTGAAGTGTCGCGCCGTTTCGGCCGCATCCAGTTGAAGCACATGACCCGTGCCGACCTGGAAACCGCCATCGCCGCCGCCTACGCCAGCTCGGGCGGCAACGCCTCGATGGTGGCGGAGGAATTCGACGCCGACCTCGATCTGACCAAGCTGCTGCAAGACGTGCCGGCGATTGAAGACCTGCTGGAATCGTCCGACGATGCGCCGGTGATCCGCATGATCAACGCGCTGCTGACGCAGGCGCTGCGCGACAGCGCATCCGATATTCACATCGAACCGTTTGAGCAAACCTCGGTGGTGCGCTTCCGTGTCGACGGCACGCTGCGCGACATTGTCCGCCCGCGCAAGGCGATTCACGGTTCGCTGATCTCGCGTATCAAGATCATGGCGCAACTGGATATCGCCGAGAAACGCCTGCCGCAGGATGGCCGCATCACGCTGCGCATCGGCGGCAAGCCGGTGGACGTGCGTGTCTCCACGCTGCCGACCGGTCACGGCGAACGCGCGGTATTGCGTCTGCTGGACAAGGAAGCGGGCCGCCTCGATTTGAACCACCTCGGCATGAGCGACACCATGCTGCCGAAGTTCGACGCGCTGATCAACCAGCCGCACGGCATCGTGCTGGTGACCGGTCCTACCGGCTCCGGCAAGACCACCACGCTGTACGCCGCGCTGTCGCTACTGAACGCATCAACCACCAACATCATGACGGTGGAAGACCCGATCGAATACGACCTGCCGGGCGTGGGCCAGACCCAAGTCAACCCGCGCATCGACATGACCTTCGCCAAGGCCTTGCGCGCCATCCTGCGCCAGGACCCGGACGTGATCATGATCGGCGAGATCCGCGACCTCGAAACCGCGCAGATCGCGGTGCAGGCTTCGCTGACCGGCCACCTGGTGCTGGCCACGCTGCACACCAACGACGCTGCTGCTGCGGTAACGCGCTTGCTGGACATGGGCATCGAGCCGTTCCTGCTGTCGTCCACCCTGCTGGGCGTGCTGGCGCAGCGGCTGGTGCGCAAGCTGTGCCCAAGCTGCAAAACCTACGACGGCACCAGCTGGCACGCAGTCGGCTGCGAGCATTGCGGCCACACCGGCTATCAGGGCCGCGTCGGCGTCTACGAATTTTTGGAGACCACGGAGCAGATCCGCGCGCAAATCCACAACCGCGCTTCGGAAGCGGAGATCAAGGCCGCCGCCATTGGCGACGGCATGCAGACCATGCGTGAAGACGGCGAACGCTGGCTGGCCAGCGGCACCACCACGCAGGCCGAATTGATGCGTGTAACGAAGGATTAAGGCATGCCCGCATTCCGTTACGAAGCCGTCGATGCCGGCGGCGCCACCAAGAAAGGCGTCCTCAATTCGGACAGCGCCCGCTCGGCGCGTTCCGAACTGCGCGCGCAGGGACTGGTGCCGCTTAAGGTCGACCAGATCGCCGCGCAGGTGGATGCCTCCGGCGTCGCCAAAAGCCGTGGCGGCCTTGGCGAGCGTTTGAGTTCGACCGAACTGGCGCTGTTCACGCGCCAGCTGGCCAGTTTGCTGGAAGCCGGCCTGCCGCTGGAGCAGGCTTTCACCGCCTTGCTGGAACAGGCCGAGCGCCCGTACCTGCGCGACCTGATTGCCTCGGTGCGTTCGGAAGTGATCGGCGGCGATGCGCTGTCCACCGTGCTTGGACGCCATCCGCGCGACTTCGCCGAAATCTACCGCGCGCTGGTCGCTTCCGGTGAGCAGATCGGCCAGTTGTCGCGCGTGTTGTCGCGCCTTGCCGACTACATCGAACGGCGCAACGCGCTGGTGCAGAAGGTGCGCCTGGCCTTCACCTACCCGGCCATCGTGACGGTGGTGGCGTTTTCCATCGTGATCTTCCTGCTGACCTACGTGGTGCCGCAGATCGTTTCGGTATTCGCCAACACCAAGCAAAAGCTGCCGTTCCTGACCATCGTGATGCTGGCGGTGTCGGACTTCGTGCGCAACTACGGCATCGTGGTGGCGATTGCATTGATCGGCGCGTGGTTTATGTGGCGGCGCGCGCTGCAGAACATCGCGCTGAAACGGCGCTGGCACACCTGGCTGCTGACCGCACCGCTGTACGGCAAATTCGAGCGCAGCCTGAATACCGCGCGTTTCGCCAGCACGCTGGCCATCACCACCGGTTCCGGTGTGCCGATTCTGCGCGCGCTGGAAACCAGCCGCGATACCCTCAACAACGTCGCCATGCGCGAGCTGGTGGAAGAGGCCAGCGACGCCGTGCGCGAAGGCGTGAGCCTGGCGCGTGCCCTGTCGGCGCAGAAGCACTTCCCGCCGATGCTGGTGCACATGATCCGCGCCGGTGAAATCACCGGTGAGCTGCCGGCCATGCTGGACCGCGCCGCCGCCGCGCAGGAAGCCGATCTGGAACGGCGCACCCTGACCATCGCCGGCCTGCTGGAGCCGGCGCTGATCCTGGCGATGGGCGTGGTGGTGCTGCTGATCGTGCTGGCGGTGCTGATGCCTATTATCGAAATCAATCAGCTGGTACGCTGATCGTCAGGAATAAAACAAGGACACCATGAAGCGTTTGCCCTTAATCGTTACTGTTCTCGCCGTGGTGCTGTTGTCGGCATCGCTGGCCTACTGGGGACTGCAGTTGTTCAAACCGCAGCAGCGCGCGATTGCCGCGCCGCCGCTACCGCCGCCGATGGGCGTCAATCTCGACGCGGCCAAGGGCCTGTTCGGCGGACAAGTGAACGTGGCCGCCGTCAGCAACTACCAGCTGAAAGGCGTGGTTGCAGCGCGCGGCGAAGACAGCGCCGCCATCATCTCGGTCGACAACAAGCCGGCGGTGGCGCTGGCGATCGGCAAGGAAGTGGTGCCGGGCGTGATCGTGAAAGAGGTGTATCCGAAATATGTGGTGCTGTCCGAGGGCGGCGTGAACAAGCGCGTCGACCTGCCGAGCGATGCCGGCGTGTCGAGTGGACCGGCCACTCTGCCGGGCCAACTGGGCCCGTTGCCGGCCAACGTGCCGCCGCCGGTGGTGCAGCCGGCAGCGCAGCCAGTCATGCCGCCGCCGGCAACCGCCACGGGATCGTACCAGCAAACGCCGGGCCAGCCGCCGGCAATGCCGCAACAGAATGCACAAACGGCACCGCAGCGCATGCCTCCCATCCCCAGCAACGATCGTCAGTAGGCCAGACCATGACTTACCTCCGCAACCTGGCCGCAGCTTTATGCTGCGGCTTTTTCTTGTCTACCGCGCTGGCGCAGCAACAGCCTGACGCCACCTCGGTCGCGCCGAATGCAGCCATCAAGCCGCGCCCGAAAGTGGCGCTGGTGCTGTCCGGCGGCGGCGCGCGCGGCTTCGCTCACATTGGTGTACTGCGTGCCTTGCAGGAGCTGCGCATCCCGGTCGATATCGTGGTCGGCACCAGCATGGGCAGCGTGGTGGGTGGTGCGTATGCGGCCGGCAGTTCGGTCGACCAGCTGGAGCAGCTGGTGCGCCGCACTGACTGGAACGCGGTGGTGGCAGACCGTCCGCCGCGCGATGAACTGTTCTATCGCCGCCGCGAAGAAGACCTGCTGCTGCCGTCGCGGATTGAATTCGGCGCGCACTCGGACGGTGTGTCATTGCCGCCGGCCGCCGCCGGCAATGAAGCGCTTGAACTGGCGCTGACCCGCGTGCTGCCGGCTGGCGCGCGCGACAAGCCGGCCAATTTGCTGCAATTGCCGTTCCGTTCCGTGGCCTCGGATCTCGTCACCGGTGAACTGGTGGAGTTGACCGACACGCCGCTGTTCCTGGCCATGCGCGCCTCGCTGGCGGTGCCGGGCGTGTTTGCGCCGGTGCGGGTCAACCAGCGTTTGCTGGTCGACGGCGGTTTGGTGCGCAACCTGCCGGTGGACGTGGCGCGCGAGATGGGCGCGGACGTCATCATCGCGGTCAATGTCGGCACGCCGCTGGCGCAGGAGAAGGAACTGGTGAGCGCGGTCAGCGTGGCGCAGCAGATGCTGCAAATCCTGACCGAGCAAAACGTTCAGCGCTCGCTGAAGGAGTTGAAGCCGAACGACGTGCTGCTGCAACCGGACCTGGGTGGCATTGGCTTCCTTGATTTCGCGCGTCATGAGCGCGCCATGAAAGAAGGCGAGGCGGCGGTGCGCGCCATGAGCGCGAAATTGGTGGCGCTGGCGCTGCCGGAAGCGCAGTATGCGGCGTATGAGTTGAAACGTTCGTCGGCGCCGCTGGCGATCGATCAGCCGGTGCAGCTGACCAAGCTGGAAATCGCGCCGAGTGGCCGCATCAATCCGAAGGAACTGGAAGTGCAGACTGGCCTCAAACTGGGGCAGCTGGTGACCAGCGAACAAGCGACCATGGCGGGCAATCTGCTGTTCGGCCGCGGCGACTTGTCGCGCGTGGAAACCGAAGTGCGCGACGATGAGAACGGCCGCAGCGTGCTGATTAAACCGACCGAAGCCGATTGGGCACACAGTCGCCTGCGCGTTGGCCTTGAACTGAATAGCGACTTTAGCGACAACAGCGCCTTCCAGTTCAAGGCTATGCACGTGCTGTCGTCGCTTAACGACTGGGGCGCGGAACTGCGCACCGTCGCCAGCGTCGGCACCACGCGGGTACTGGGCACGCAGTTCTGGCAGCCGCTGGGCGCGGGGTCGCAGTGGTATGTGGCGCCGTCGCTGCAGTACGCCTCCGGCGCCAGCGACGTTTTCAACTCCACCGGCTTCCGCCAGGCGCGCTACGCTTACGACTACAGCGAGGCGGCGATGTCGGTGGGACGCGAGCTGGGACGCTGGGGCGACCTGCGTTATACCGTGTCGCGCCAGGTCGGCAAGGTGCACCTGACGATACCGGAAGATCTGACCAAGCAGCACGTGTCGCAAACCGTGCAGACGCTGAGCTTCAATGTCGACACGCTGGACACCATCGCCTTCCCGACGCGCGGCACGCTGTTCAGCCTTGACTGGCAGCGCGCGGTGGAACGGCACAGGAACGAAGCGACGCCGGTTCCGGCGCAGCAGCAATTGAAAGGCCTGGAAGCGTTCCACGCCGGGCGCTGGGCGGGCCATGTGTACGCCGAGTGGGCGCGCAGCCAGGGCGGGGCGAACGACAACAACCTCGGCGGTTTCCTGCGCCTGTCGGGCACCACGCCGGAATCGGTGGTGGGCAGCCGCACCGTGCTGGGACGGGTGGTGATGGCGCGCAGCATTGGCGCCATGCCGGCCGCGCTGGGCGGCGACGTGCGCCTGGGCTTCTCGCTGGAAGCGGGCGGCGCCTACAGCCCGAAAGACCCGCTGCATTGGGGCTCGCTCAAGCAGGCCGCCAGCGGCTTCATCGCGGTCGACACCCGCTTCGGCCCGCTGTACTTCGGCGCCGGCACCACCAAGGGCGGCACCAGCAGCGCCTACCTGTTCCTCGGCCCTATCTGGTAGCGCTGCGGCGCAGGGCGGTGAAGGCGGCGAATTCCCAGGAGCGGAAGCCGATCAACAGGGTGAAACCGTCGCGCTCCTGCGGCGTCAGGCGGCGGTCGCCCTGGTGCAGGCGGGCCAGTTCGCCGGCCAGCTGCTGGATGCGGCCGGCCAGTTCCTGCGCGCTGGGCGCCGACAGGCGCGCCGGCAGGCACAGCAAGGTTTCGCCGGCGCCGTCGAAGCTGCCGCCGAAGTAATCGTCCACCACGTGCTCGCGGAAGAATTGCTGCACCGGGCCGTCCGGCAGCCAGCGGAAGGCGTTGGAGACGCGCAGGCGGTAGCGGTTCAGCGGCTTCAGTTCAATCAGTCCCAGCCGGTCCAGCTCGGCCAGCAGCATGATGCATTCGGGCTCGGTCAAGTCGTAGGTTTCCAGCACCTGTTCCAGGGTCCAGTGGCCGAGGCAGCTGATCGCCATCAGCAGCAGCTTGGGATTGGCCAGCAGCGATTTTTCCTGCGTCAGTGTCAGGCGGTCCGCTTGCGGCGTGGCGTCGGCCGCGCCGCGCAGCACGTCTTCCATCGGCACCCCCGCCGCCTTGCAGATTTGCGCCAGCCGCGACAGGGACATGTCCTGTTGCCCGAACATGCGCTTGACGCTCGATTCGCTCATGGCGATCCGTTCGGCCAGCATTTTGTAGGTCACGCCCGCAGCCCGCATCTGGGTCCGCAGCACTTGCAGCAGCAATTCCGGTGAGCTCATTTCATGCCTTGTTAAAAATATAAAGGTATCGTAACACGATACTCTCCGGCGTGGAATGCTGGCTTTGGAATAATTGGTTAGTACATCGGGCCGGAGTGGGCGACACTTGCTCCATCGCGAACAACGGAGCAAACATGTCCAACAAGATGAAGGCGCTGGGCGCCATGTTGATCGCCGCGGCGTGCGGCAGCGCGTTTGGCCAGGAGCAGTCGCCTGGTTATGTCGGCCTCGACGTGGGCACGCAGTTCAGCCACAACAGCAGTCTGGTGCGCGCCTACGCCGGCTACAACGTCGGCAACACCACGCTGTTCGGCCTGCCGCAAACGCATGCGGTGGAGTTGATGCTGTTCACGCTGGGCACGGAATCCAGGGTGGTCGGGGGCGGAGGCTACTACGGTTACTTCGGCGGGAATCCGGTGCGCGCCAGCGGCGTGGGTGTGAACTGGGCCACGGCGCTCAAGCTGGACGACAAGTGGTCGCTGACCACGCGGCTGGGCGGCAATTTTGCCTGGGCCTCGACCACGTACCGCTATTCGGACGAGAAAGATACCTACGCGCGCGGCGGCGTGACGGCAGGCGTGGGCATGGCCTACAAGCTCAATCCGCATGTGTCGCTGACGGTGGACGTCAGCTACATGCCGATCCAGATCAACCGCTATGAAAAGAACACCAAGCCGACGCTGGGCACCGGCTTGCGTTACAACTTTTAACCTGAGAGCGGGCGCCACGACCGGCGCCCGCCGAAGGTTTTGTTACAGCACGTAGCGCGACAGGTCTTCGTTGACCGCCAGCGCATCCAGGCGTGCGTTCACGTAGGCGGCGTCGATCACGATGGTCTTGCCGCTTTCCTCGCTGGCCGTGAAGGACAGCTCTTCCAGCAGTTTTTCCATCACCGTGTACAGGCGGCGCGCGCCGATGTTTTCGGTGCGCTCGTTGACTGAGTAGGCGATCTCCGCCAGGCGGTTGATGCCTTCCGGCGCAAATTCGATCTGCACGTCCTCGGTCGACAGCAAGGCCTGGTACTGCTTGGTCAGGCAGGCGTCGGTGCTGGTCAGGATGCGCTCGAAGTCGGCGATCGACAGCGACTCCAGTTCGACCCGGATCGGGAAGCGGCCCTGCAACTCGGGAATCAGATCCGACGGCTTGGCCAGGTGGAAGGCACCCGAGGCGATGAACAGGATGTGGTCAGTCTTGATCATACCGTACTTGGTGTTGACGGTAGTACCTTCCACCAGCGGCAGCAGGTCGCGCTGCACGCCCGCGCGCGACACATCGGCGCCGCCCACTTCCGAGCGCGAGGCGATCTTGTCGATCTCATCCAGGAACACAATGCCGTTCTGCTCGACGTTCTGGAGGGCTTTCTGCTTCATCTCGTCTTCGTTGACCAGCTTGGCGGCTTCCTCGTCGATCAGGAACTTCATGGCTTCCTTGATCTTGACCTTGCGCGCCTTCTTGCGCTGGGCGCCGATGCCGGAGAACATCGACTTGATCTGCTCGGTCATTTCTTCCATGCCGGGCGGGGCCATGATTTCCATCTGCGGGCCGGCCTCGGCCAGCTCGATTTCGATTTCTTTGTCGTCCAGCTCGCCCTGACGCAGGCGCTTGCGGAAGGTCTGGCGGGTGCTGTCGTCCTTCGGCGTTTCCGACGCTGATTGCGTGAAGCCGAAATCGCGCGCCGGCGGCAGCAGAATGTCGAGCACGCGGTCTTCGGCCGCATCTTCGGCGCGGGTGCGCACCTTGGCCATCTCGGCCTGGCGGGTCTGCTTGACGCCGATATCGACCAGGTCGCGGATGATGGTGTCCACATCGCGGCCGACGTAGCCCACTTCGGTGAACTTGGTGGCTTCGATCTTGATGAACGGCGCGTCGGCCAGCTTGGCCAGGCGGCGCGCGATCTCGGTCTTGCCGACGCCGGTGGGCCCGATCATCAGGATGTTTTTCGGCGTGATTTCATGACGCAGCGGTTCTTCCACCTGCTGGCGGCGCCAGCGGTTGCGCAGCGCGATGGCGACCGCCTTCTTGGCCTTGCCCTGGCCAACCACGTGTTTGTCGAGTTCGCCGACGATTTCCTGCGGGGTCATGTTCATGCTGGATCCAGTGTTTCAATGATGTGGTTCAGGTTGGTGTAGATGCACAGTTCCCCGGCAATGGTCAGCGATTTTTTGACCACATCGGCCGGCGACAGTTCCGTGTTCTCTACCAAGGCCTTGGCGGCCGACTGGGCGTAGGTGCCGCCCGAGCCGATGGCGCCGACGCCGTCTTCCGGCTCCAGCACGTCGCCATTACCGGTGATCACCAGCGTGGACTCGGCGTCCGCCACCAGCAGCATCGCTTCCAGGCGGCGCAGCACGCGGTCGGTGCGCCAGTCCTTGGCCAGCTCGACCGAAGCGCGCAGCAGGTTGCCCTGGTGTTTTTCCAGCTTGCCCTCGAAGCGGTCGAGCAGGGTGAAGGCGTCGGCGGTGCCGCCGGCGAAGCCGACCAGGACCTTGCCCTGGTACACCTTGCGCACCTTGCGGGCCGTGCCCTTCATGACGATATTGCCCAGCGTGACCTGGCCGTCGCCGCCCAGCGCGACTTGCTTGCCGCGGCGCACGCACAGGATGGTGGTGCCGTGAAATTGTTCCATAGTTACCTCAAAGTAATGATGCTGACTGCCTCAAGACTGAAAAGTGGGGCCGGGAACTAAAAATGCAAGTTAATACTTGTGGGGATAAATCCGGGCCAGATTAGCATAGCCCAGCAGTCTCAGCAGCGCAGTGACCAGGTGGTTGACGTCGCGGAAGGCGATTTTGCGGCCCTCCGCGCCTGCCAGCTCCTGCAGCAGCGAGTGCAGCTGAATGGCGCAGGCATAGTCGATGCGCGTCAGGCGTGAGCAGTCGAATACCAGTGCCGGATACTGTTCAGCATACTGCCGGATGGCCGGCAGCAAAGGGCCAAGTTGCTGTTCTATGATCGGCGGCAACATGAAACGGTCGGGCGAGGCCGACACGTGTTGCGCCGGCGCCATCGCCACCTTGTGCGGCGGCGTGAACGAGGGCGGCGAGACTTCAAACGTCACGCAGTAGTCCATGCTGATCTGCTCGAATTCCTTTTCGCGGTTTTGCAACTGCAGCAGCTCCAGCAGCAGCAGCCACACGGCATCGCCCTCGTCGCGGCGGCCGATGCTGAGATTGCTGCGGATCTGCGCCGTGAGGGCGGCGGCGCCGACCAGAATCAGCTCGCGCTGCTGCTGTTGCAGCTGGCGCAGCGTCTCCAGCAGCAGCACCGCGCCGTCGGCGTTGACCGCCGCCACCCGGGTGAATTCCAGCCGCAGCACCGGATTGTCGGCCGCCAGCGCGCGCAGCCGGTCCAGCTGCGGCGCGATGTGCGGCCCCAGCACGCCGCTGAACGATTCGGTCGGCGTCAGGCCGGCCCAGCCGGGTGCAGCCGCCAGCGGCGCCTGCCACGACGGCGGCGAGGTTTCAAAGGTGCTGGCGTAGTCGATCGACAAGTTGTCGAAGGCTTCCTGCTGGCCGCTGGCCTGGTACAGGTCGAACAGCATCCACCAGGCAGTACGGTCGCTGTTCTGGCCGGTGGTGTCGGCCACGGCGGCAGTCAGCATCTGCTGCGCCACGCCGCACTGGCCGTTGGCGTACAGGATGGCGATTTCCTCCACCGCTGGCGCATTGTCGTCGGCGGCTGCCAGCGGCAGCGCGTCGTCGGCCAGCAACAAGGTGGTGGGGATGTCGCCCAGCTCGTCGTCGCCATCGTCGCGCGGCGGGCGCGGCGGCCGCTGGCTGCCCCAGGCCGGTTCCGGCAAGTTGAAAATGTCGGCCGCCATGGCCGATTCGATGGCGTCGATCTTCATGGCGGTGGCGCGGGCGATCTCGCGCTGGCGCGCGGCCTGCTGCTGGCGCTCGGCTTCGCTGTTGGCCGCCAGCCGCGCCTGCTCATCGTCGGTGAGCGGCGGCAGCGCCTCGGCTTTCTTGAAGAGTGAGAACAATCCCATAGCAGCGTAGTGTAGCCGTAAAAAAAGCACGCGGGGTGAGGCGCGTGCTTCTTGGTGCAACGGGCGGGATCAGTCGCCGTACAGTTTCTGCTTCAGTTCGCGGCGCTGTTGCGCTTCCAGCGACAGGGTGGCGGTCGGGCGGGCGATCAGGCGTGGAATGCCGATCGGCTCGCCGGTTTCTTCGCACCAGCCGTAGTCGTTGTTGTCGATCGCCACGATCGATTGCTGGACTTTTTTCAGCAGCTTGCGCTCGCGGTCGCGGGTACGCAGTTCCAGCGCGTGCTCTTCTTCGATGGTGGCGCGGTCGGCAGGGTCCGGCACCAGCACGGTTTCGCGCAGGTGTTCGGTGGTTTCGCCGGCGTTTTTCAGCAGTTCTTTTTCCAAAGCCTGCAGCTTCGCCTTGAAGAAAGCCATTTGCGCAGGATTCATGTAATCCTTGTCGTCCATCTTCAGAATTTCTTCTTCGGTCAGGATGCGCTCAGGGGCTGCGGGGGTCGATTTATTAGTTTTGGTCATAACTTCGCTTACCTTCGATACGACAGAGTTGGAACATTAATCAGCCCGGATTTGTAAAACCCGGGATAGTTTATACCAGACATTGTTCTAAACCGCTAATAAAGATGTCTTTGGGCAGATTTTTGCCAATAAACACCATTTTGCTGCCACGAACGTCGTTTTCTCCCCATTTTGCGCCGAGGTCGCTGCCCATAATCTGGTGCACGCCCTGGAACACCACCTTGCGGTCGGCGTCTTTCATGAACAATACGCCTTTGTAGCGCAGCATGCGAGGACCGTACACATTGACCAGGCCGCCGAGGAACTCGTCGAGCTTGGCGGTGTCGAACGGGCGGTTGCTTTTGAACACGAAGGCAGCGATATCGTCGCTGTGGTGGCCGTGGTGATGGTCGTGGTGATCGTGGTCATGACCGTGGTGGTGATGGTCGTGGCCGCAGTGCTCGTCGTGCACATGGCCTTCCTCGTGCGCCTGGTCGGTCAGCAGGAAGTCCGGGTCCAGCTCCAGCTTGTCGTTGAGGTTGAAGCCTTTCAGGTCCAGCACCTCGCTGATCGGGGCGCGGCCGAAGTCGGACTTGCTGATCGGCGCGCGCGGGTTCATGCGCGTCAGACGGGCGCTCAGGGCGGCCAGCTGTTCCTCGCTCACCAGGTCGGTCTTGGAGAGCAGGATTTTGTCGGCGAAACCGACCTGGCGCTGGGCTTCCTCGTGCTGGTCCAGTTGCTCCATGGCGTGGCGGGCATCCACCACGGTGACCACGGCATCGAGCATGTAGTGAGCGCCCACTTCCTCGTCAACGAAGAAGGTCTGCGCCACCGGGCCCGGATTGGCCAGGCCGGTGGTCTCGATCACCACGCGGTCGAACTGGATCTCGCCGGCGTCGCGTTTTTGCGCCAGGTTGCTGAGCGCCACGATCAAATCGCCGCGTACGGTGCAGCAGATGCAGCCGTTGTTCATTTCCACGATCTGCTCGCCGGTGTCCTGCACCAGGATTTCATTGTCGATGTTTTCCTGGCCGAACTCGTTTTCGATGACGGCAATGCGCATGCCGTGCTCTTCCTGCAGGATGCGGTTGAGCAGGGTGGTCTTGCCGGCGCCCAGGAAGCCGGTGAGGATGGTGGTAGGAATCATAGGTACTCTCAAAGTGCGTAAATGCAATCGGCTGATTATGCCGGAATTTTTCTGACGCTAGCAATTCGCCTGATTGAGCAATATCAGTACGCGTCGCCGCAGATTTACTTCAGTTTAGCGCGCGGATGGGCTTTGTCGTAGACCTCGGCAAGGTGCTGGAAATCCAGCGCCGTGTAGACCTGCGTCGAGCTGATGCTGGAGTGGCCCAGCATTTCCTGTACCGCCCGCAAGTCGCCCGACGATTGCAGCACGTGCGAGGCAAACGAGTGGCGCAGCATGTGCGGATGCACGTGCACCGGCGCACCGTGCGCCACGCCGTGGGCCTGCAGCCGCTGCTGGATCACGCGGGTCGACACCCGGGTGCCGCGCGCGCTCAGGAACAGGGCGTTGCTGCCGTCGGTGGGCGCCGGGCGCACCGCCAGCCAGGCTTGCAAGGCGTCCAGCGCGGCCTGGCCGACCGGCACCGTGCGGCGCTTGTTGCCTTTGCCGGTGACGGTCACTTCGCGGTTGCCAGTCTCTACCCAGCCCAGGCTGTCCTTGCTGGGCGCGAGGTCCAGCCCGGCCAGCTCGGATACCCGCAAGCCGCTCGAATACAGCAATTCGAACATGGCGCGGTTGCATAGCTCGGCCGGTTCGGGCGTCGTGCCGGCGCTGGGGCGCGAGGGCGCCACCAGCTGCACGGCGTCGTCCACCGACAGCGCGCGCGGCAGGGTCTTGGCGCGTTTGGGCGCGCGCACGCCCTGCACCGGGTTGGCCGCCAGCGGCGTGTGCTCGCCGAGCCAGTTGAAAAAGCCGCGCCAGCTCGACAGCTTGCGCGCGATCGAGCGGGGATCGAGTTGTTGCGCGTGCAGTTTGGCGGTCAGGCGGCGGATGGCGTGCTGGTCGATGCGGGCCCAGTCGACCGCGCCCGACAGCGCGGCCAGTTCCTGCAAATCGCGCGCGTAGGCGGCAATGGTGTGCGCCGACAGCTGGCGCACGCCGCGCAGGTGGGCGAGGTAGGCGTCGATCCAGGCCAGCTTGCTGTCTGGAGCGTCGCTCATGGCGCTCAGGCCAGCAGCCAGGCCAGCGCGGTGCTGGAGGTTTCGCCGATGTGGACCAGGAAGTCGGTGGCCATCAGCGAGGTGAAGCGGTTGGCGTCCTGCGAGCCCATGACCAGCAGGCCGAAGGCTTGCTTGTCGCCCGGCTTGCGCAGCGGGATGATCACGGTCGACACCACGGCCGACGGATCGTCCAGCCAGCGCACCGCCTCGAAGTCCTTGTTGGCGCCGCAGTACGGGGCCAGCAGGCTGTTGGCGAAGATGCGCGCGTCTTCCGATACGCCCTTGACGAACCACTCGTCCAGATAGTCGGGCGCGGTGTTCCAGATGCGCAGCGTGGCTTGCGGCACGTCGAACGCGGTTTTCAGGCCGCCGGCGACGGCGTGCGGCATCGAGCCCACGTCTTCCGCCTGCAGCAGGATCTGGGTCCAGCGGTGGAACTTGTTGGCGATGGCTTCGTTTTCCGAGGCCAGGCGCATCAGGTTGTGCATGCGCAGTTCCAGCGCCTTGTACTTGTCGCGCAACACTTCCATCTGGCGCTCCTGGAGCGACACCGCGCGGCCAGCCAGTGGACTGGTCAATTTGATTTCCCCCAGCAGCTCGGCGTGCTCTTCGAAGAAATGCGGATGATCGGTCAGGTATTGGGCGACGGCGTTGGAGTCCAGTGGGGAGGTCATTGAAGTACGGGGTAGGCTAGATTGAAGTGCAATTCTAAACGAAAAAAAACGGGCATGGTGGACCCATGCCCGTCATTCCCCAACTCACGCTGGCAGTTCTAGGCGACTGCGTGGCTTAGAAGTTGTGGTGGATGCCGACGCTGTAGAAATTGAAGGTGGCCGCCGGGGTCAGCTTCTTGCGCACGCCGTCGATGTACAGATAGGTGCGCGGCGACAGGTTGTAGTCGTAGCCGAGCGAGAACTGCTTGGTCTTGGCGATGGTCGGGCTGTTCAGCACATTGTCCGGGGTCTTCTGGCCGTAGCCGGCGCGCACCAGGCCCAAGCCGATGGTGTAGTTCAGGCCCACCAGCCAGGCTTTGGTGTCCGGGTTGATCGGCACGCTGTAGTCCTGGTCCTGGTGCTGATAGGAACCCATCAGCTTCAGGTCCGGAATTGGTTTGAAGTAGGCGCCGACCGACCACAGCTTGGTCGACACCGCGTTGCGCTCGTAGGCGGCGTAGACCGAGTACGGACCCTGGCCGAGGGTGGCGCTGACCGAGTACGGATTCACCGGCGCCATGCTGTTGGCCGGGAATTGCGGCGCGGCAGCGGTGCCGCGGCCGATGATCACCGGGTTGTTGTTGGCTTCCTTGGTGGCCACGGTCACGTTCAGCTGGAACACGCCGCCGATCACCGGGGAGTTGTAGAACACGGCGTTGGAGAAGCGGTTCAGCGAGTTGCCGGCCACGCTCATCGGGTCGGAGGTGTAGCCGGCCACTTGCAGGTCGGTCTGGTAGCCGGCCACCGCTGGCATGCCCGACCATGGTTCGTAGAAGGTGCTGGTTTCCTGGAAGGCGGTCAGGCCGCGGCCCAGGCGCACGGTACCGAAGTCGCCCTGCAGGCCGACCCGGCTCTGGCCCTGGAACAGCGGACGCACGGTGCTCTCGATCACGCCGGTGTCCGGCTCATAGCGGATTTCCAGCTGGAACAGGGCCTTCAGGCCGCTGCCCAGGTCTTCCACGCCGCGGAAACCCAGCTTGTTGTTGTCGCGTTTGCCGACGGCGGTCACGTCGGTATCCGTGCGCCGTGAAACACCCGCATCCAGCGTGCCGTAAATGGTGACGGACGATTGCGCCTGGGCGATGGAAAACGCCCCCATGAGTGCCAGAGCCAACAAAGATTTCTTCATGTGTGATCCTTTATAAGTGTAGTTCTCATCCCCGCCGCTGCGTGACCGCCGGTTGCTAAATACCTTAATTGCTCGTCGGTTCAATTGCGCTGGAATGGTCGATTGTGACGGCTTGTTTTGGTCGAAAGCCGCAGAACCCCGGCTTCTTGTTGTATTTTTGAAACGCTTGTCAGCCACGTCATTTCTCCCGTCTTCAGCCTGATTTGCTTTCATACGGGAATCAAAACAGCTCTAGCGTACAGGCCAGGGTGGGGGGAGGCGCTTGTGCCAGATCAAAGCGGCGCGCATATTGTCTAGTGTGTGGCGCAGATGGCACGTTACACTGGAAGACATAACGGTCCGCACATAACACAGAGACGATGGCTAATCGGGAAGAGTTAGGGATCATACGGGGCGCCCGCGCGGGAGACGCGGACTGCCAACTGGCGCTGGGCAAGCTGTACTTGTTCGGCGGCGCCGGCTTGCCGCTCAACATGCCCACCGCGCTGCACTGGCTGTGCCGCGCCGCCCGGCAAGGACGGGACGAAGCCTGGCGCCTGATCGGCCGCCACATTCCATCCGAGATTGCGGCGCACTGCTTGCCCGAGGTGCTGCGCTGGTACGAGTGCGCGTCCGAGGCCGGCATCGAGCAGGCCGCACTGGTGCTGGCGCAGCTGATGCAACAGCCGGCGCCGGCGTCGCCGGCCCCGGCGCCGGTGCGCGCGATGCGCACGCTGCGCGCCGCGCCGCCGCGTGGTCCGGCGCCGGCGTGGCATGCCGACAACATCATTGCCCCGCAAGCGTATGCACGGCTGGATGCGCTGTGGCAGCAGGACCACACGCAATTCCTTGAACAGGCGCGCCCCTTGCTACGCCGGCTGCTGGCCGCCGCGCCGCCCGACGCCGAAGCGGCGCGCAGCGGCGACTGGCTGCCCGGCCCGCAGCAATTGCTGTTGCTGGCGCGCTGCGCCGAGCTGCTGGCGCCGTCGGAAACCGATGCCGAACTCCAGCAGTGCCGCGAACTGGCGGCCTGCGGCGGCGACCGCAACGCCCAGCTGGCGCTGGGCCTGTGGTTTGCGCGCATGGATGGCGACGGCAAGCGCCAGAGCGGCGGCATCGCCGCGGTCAACTTCAAGCGCGCCATCCGCTGGCTGACGCTGGCGGGCGAACAGGGCCTGGCGGAAGCGTGGTTTGCCCTGTCGCGCATCTACCTGAAGCCGGAATTTTCGCAGCGCAGCGTGGCCGAGGCGCAAACTTATCTGGAACGCGCGGCCGAGATGGGCCATCGCGGCGCTCAGCTCGAATGCGGCATGTACGCCTGGCGCAACCGCCGCACCGACGAACAGAGCGACGTGCGCGCCGCCTACTGGCTGCAGAAGGCCGCCGCGCAAGGCTGCGCGGAAGCGGAAGCGGCGTTGCTGCGGGTGGTGGCAGCGCCCAAGGAAACCAGCTGGATGACCAGCATCGTCACCTGCCTGACGCGGGAGCTGCTGGAAAGCCAGCCCTTGCTGGCGGCGCGGCTGGAGCTGGCCGCACTGTTCGGCCTGAGCCGGGCGGAAGCCCTGCTGCTGGATGTGAAGGCGGCCGACCAGGGCCATTGCCTGGTGGTGGACATCCGCGCCAGCTACGGCCGCAGCAAGCGCCGGCTGGTGCTGCTGCGCACGGCGCGCGAGCGGCAGGCGCTGGACCGCATCGTGCGCCTGTTCGAATCGATCGACAGCGGGCCGGACGGCCTGGAAGGCAATTACCGCCAGCGCCTGTACCGGCTCAAGACCTGGCTGCAGGACGTGCCGGACGACCTGCTGGCCGCTTAAATCTCGATTTCGCCTTCAAACACGGTAACGGCCGGGCCGGTCAGGTAGACCGGCTGGCCTTCGCCATCCCATGCGATCGACAGCTGGCCGCCGCGCGCATCAATGCGCACCGGGCTGTCCAGCAGGCCGCGGCGGATGCCCGCCACGGCGGCCGCGCAGGCGCCGGTGCCGCACGCCAGCGTCTCGCCGACGCCGCGCTCGAACACGCGCAGCTTCACGTGCTGGCGGTTGATGATCTGCATGAAGCCGGCGTTGACGCGGTTGGGGAAGCGCACATGATGCTCGATCAGCGGCCCGGTCAGCTCGACCGGGGCGGTGTCGACGTCATCGACCACTTGCACCGCGTGCGGATTGCCCATCGACACCGCCGACACCAGCACGCTCTCGCGCGCCCCGCCCAGTTCCAGCACCAGCGGCCACAGCGTGTCGCGGCCTTGCGGCTCGCCTTGCAGGCCTTCGGCATCGAACGGCACCCGGCCCGGTTCGAGGATGGGCGCGCCCATGTCGACCGTGATGCTGCCGTCCGCTTCCAGGCGCGGCGCGATCACGCCGGCCTTGGTCTGGACGCTGATGCTGCGCTTGTCGGTCAGGCCTTTTTCCGACACGAATTTCACGAACGCGCGCGAGCCGTTGCCGCACTGTTCCACCTCGCCGCCGTCGGCGTTGAAGATGCGGTAGCGGAAATCGCAGCCGTCTTCGCTCGGCTTTTCCACCAGCAGGATCTGGTCGGCGCCAACGCCGAAGCGGCGGTCGCCCAGCAGCTTCCACTGCGCTGGCGTGAAGTCGATGTGCTGGTTGACGCCGTCGATCACAACGAAGTCATTGCCGGCGCCGTGCATTTTGGTGAATTTCAGTTTCATGGGCGGTTTAGTGTTGGCTGTACAGCGAAGGCTCGCCATTCGGGCGCGTCTTGAAGCGTTTGTGGGTCCAGAAATATTCGGCCGGCGCCTCGCGCACGCGCTCTTCGATGAACGCATTCATGCGGCGGGTGGCGGCCACCATGTCCTCACCCGGGTAATTGTCCCACACTGGATAGAATTTCACACGCCAGCCCTGGTAATTCGGCAGAAAGGTGGCAATCACCGGCATCACTTGCGCGCCGGTGGTGGCGGCGATGCGGGCGGTGGCCGTCAGCGTGGCGGCCTCGACGCCGAAGAAGGGCACGAACTCGGCATCCTTCTCGCCGAAGTCCATGTCCGGCAGCATGAAATAGGGCAGCTTGTCGCGCAGCGCGCGCAGGATGGGCTTGATGCCGTCCTGGCGCGTGAACAGCTTGACCGGCTTGAAGCGCGCGCGGCCGGCGCGCAGCACTTTGTCGAAGGCGGCGTTTTTCTGCGTCACGTACATCGAGGAGGCGCTGGCTTCCATCGCGATCGAGGCGCCGGCCACGTCGAGACAGACGAAGTGCGGGCACAGCAGGATGGTCGGCTTCTCGGTCATGGCCGCCACCGGGATCACGCCATCGGGATCGATGGTGATCAGGCGCTTCAGGCGCGACTCCGGCGCCCACCACAGCACCGCGCGTTCAAACACGCTGCGCGAGTAGGCCTGGAAATGGCGGCGTGCGATGTCGACGCGCTCGGCTTCGCTCAGCTCCGGCAGGCACAGGCGCAGATTGGTCAGCGCAATGTGGCGGCGCGGACGCATCACCACAAACAACAAGCTGCCGACGGCGTCGCCGAAGCGGCCCAGCAGCGGCAGCGGCAGCCAGTGCAGCAGCCACATCAATCCCAACAACAGTTTCATGCGTGATCCTTCGCCTGGGCCGACGCTGGCGCTTCCACGCCGTGCGGCACCTTGTAGCGGTTATAGCTCCAGTAATATTGCGACGGGCTGCGGGCGATCAGGCGCTCCATCGCGTGATTGATGGCCTGGGCCTGGGCGGCGCTGTCGCCGTCCAGCGTTCCGTCGAAGGGCACGAAGCGTACCACATAGCCGCGTCCGCCCGGCAGGCGTTCGGCGTAGGTGATGATGATGGTGGCGTCGCCGAGCAGGGCCAGCTTGGCCGGCAAAGTCATGGTGTAGGCATTGCGGCCGAAGAAGGTGGCCCACACGCCTTCGCCTTCCTGCGGCACCTGGTCGGGCAGCACGCCGACCGGCTGGCCCTTCTTGAGGAACTTGGCCAGCATGCGCACGCCCGACATATTGGCTGGCGCCAGCAGCAGATTCTTGCGCGCGCGCGCGCCTTCGATCAGCGGCTTCAGCGCTTCTTTTTTCGGCGGGCGGTACATCACCATCAGTTCGGTGCGCAGCGCGATTTCCTGGGCCACGATTTCGAAGCAGCCCAGATGCGGCGTCATGAACACAATGCCGCGTCCGGCGTCGAGCTCGGTCTGCACCAGCTCCCAGTTTTCCAGCGTGGCGTGGCGCGACACGCGGGCCGGGTCGGCGCACCAGATGAAGGGCAGCTCGAACATGCTCTTGCCGGCTTCGGCCACGGCGGCATGCAAGTGCTGTTCGACGCCGGCCTGGCGCATGTTGTCGCGCATGCGGCGGCGGTAGGAGGGCGAGGCCCAGTAGACCATCCAGCCCAGCGCGGCGCCGGCGGCGTGCAGCAAGGGCAGGGGGAAAATCGAGAGAAAACGGAAAATCGGTACCAGCATGGAGGGGGCTCTGCCTGTGTTAGAAGCAAGTTTTTTCAAAAAAGCGTAAAATACCACGTTAAGCAGTAGCCGCTGAGTTAATGACAACTTGCGTCGCGGGATATAAATGTCGCTAAAGCGTCGCAAGCCGTGTTGGTATGCGACCGTATTTTTCAAACCATATCAGGAGCTTGCGATGTCAAATGATTATCTTTTCACCTCTGAATCCGTCTCGGAAGGTCACCCCGACAAGGTAGCTGACCAGATTTCCGACGCCATTCTGGACGCGATTCTGGCCCAGGACCCGAAAGCCCGTGTTGCCGCAGAAACCCTGTGCAACACCGGTCTGGTGGTGCTGGCTGGTGAAATCACCACCCACGCCAACGTTGATTATATTCAAGTTGCGCGCGAAACCATCAAGCGCATCGGTTACGACAATACCGACTACGGTATCGACTACCGTGGTTGCGCGGTGCTGGTGGCCTACGACAAGCAGTCGCCGGACATCGCTCAGGGTGTGGACGAAGGCGCCGGCCTGGACCTGGACCAGGGCGCTGGCGACCAGGGCCTGATGTTCGGCTACGCGTGCGACGAGACCGCCGAGCTGATGCCAGCCGCCATCCACTACTCGCACCGCCTGGTCGAGCGCCAGTCGCAGCTGCGCAAGGATGGCCGCCTGCCATGGCTGCGTCCGGACGCCAAATCGCAAGTCACCCTGCGCTACGTGAACGGCCGCCCGGTAGCGGTGGACACCGTGGTGCTGTCGACCCAGCACGCGCCGGAAATGCTGCACAAGCAGATCGAAGAAGCCGTCATCGAGGAAATCATCAAGCCGGTGCTGCCGAAGGAATGGCTGCAGGACACCAAATACCTGGTCAACCCGACCGGCCGCTTCGTCATCGGCGGTCCGCAGGGCGACTGCGGCCTGACCGGCCGCAAGATCATCGTCGACACCTACGGCGGCGCCTCGCCGCACGGCGGCGGCGCGTTCTCGGGCAAGGACCCATCGAAGGTGGACCGTTCGGCAGCGTACGCGGCGCGTTACGTGGCCAAGAACGTGGTGGCGGCCGGCCTGGCGCGCCAGTGCCAGGTGCAGGTGTCGTACGCGATCGGCGTGGCCCGTCCGATCAATATCACCGTCTACACCGAAGGCACCGGCGTGATCCCGGACGAGAAAATCGCCCAGCTGGTGATGGAGCACTTCGACCTGCGTCCGAAAGGCATCGTGCAGATGCTGGACCTGCTGCGTCCGATCTACGCCAAGACCGCCGCGTACGGCCACTTCGGCCGCGAAGAGCCGGAATTCACCTGGGAACGCACCGATAAAGCCGCCATCCTGCGCGCCGCCGCCGGCCTGAAGTAATCGTCCCGCACTAGATCAAACGCCCTGGCATGCCGGGGCGTTTTTATTTGGGGCGTTTGGGTGGAGGTGGCGGCGGTTTGAGCGGCAGATATTTGTCGCGTTGATTTTCCCATTGCATAGGACCTCCTGCATTAGTCGGAGAAAGTTGCGTCAATCTTACGCTGAATCTTAGCGCGTAGCCGCTCGGTAAGTAGAAAATCATACGGGAATTCCCCGGTTTCGACTTGGTATTTGCCATGTAGTCCCAGTAGTTTCTTTTCAAATTCGACCACAGGAAATTCCGAGTTAATTTTCATCCGAATAATCAGTGCATCTATGTCCGTCGTCAACGCGGAAAGCTGGGTGACTGCGGTCGCATGGACTTTGAGCTTTTCAGCGACAGATAGTTGTTTGGAAATGATGGCTAACAGAGCGCTGGCCGAAGTGAAGAGTGGCCATAGGTGGTTGTGTATAGCAAAGCATGCGCTTCGTCCCATATTGCATCGCGCGAATCGATGACCATGATAGACCTCCGCATAAAAAAATCAGCCTACGCCGGTGCTGCGGATACTGATTTGCGCGGGCGCAAACGGGCGGAAGTTGTCGCCTTCCGCACTTAACGATGCTAAAATGCGCGTTCCGAGGAGCGCTGCGACGAACTAGCTTTCGCCAGGCTCGGAGATCCCCAACCGCGCTCACGTTACTTTTTTCAACACATGAAAGGAGGGCGTGATGAACGCCGTACTCAAATCCGCTCAAGACTACCTGGTTGCCGATATCTCGCTGGCGCCTTGGGGTAACAAAGAAATCAAGATTGCCGAAACCGAAATGCCTGGCCTGATGGCCATCCGCGAAGAATTCGCCGCGGCCCAGCCGCTCAAGGGCGCGCGCATCACCGGTTCGCTGCACATGACCATCCAGACCGCCGTGCTGATCCAGACCCTGGAAGCGCTGGGCGCGCAAGTGCGCTGGGCCTCGTGCAATATCTACTCGACCCAGGACCACGCCGCCGCCGCCATCGCCGCCAACGGCACCCCGGTGTTCGCGATCAAAGGCGAAACCCTGGACGAATACTGGGACTACACCCACCGCATCTTCGAATGGCCGAACGACGCCGCCGGCAACGCCGTGTACTCGAACATGATCCTGGACGACGGCGGCGACGCCACCCTGCTGCTGCACCTCGGCGCGCGCGCTGAACAAGACATCTCGGTGCTGGCCAACCCGGGCTCGGAAGAAGAAATCTGCCTGTTCAACGCCATCAAGGCCCACCTGGCCAAAGACCCGTCGTGGTACTCGAAGCGCCTGCCGCACATCCTGGGCGTGACCGAAGAAACCACCACCGGCGTGCACCGCCTGTACCAGATGCACAAGGAAGGCAAGCTGGCCTTCCCGGCAATTAACGTCAACGATTCGGTCACCAAGTCGAAGTTCGACAACCTGTACGGCTGCCGCGAATCGCTGGTCGACGGCATCAAGCGCGCCACCGACGTCATGATCGCCGGTAAGATCGCCGTCATCGCCGGCTACGGCGACGTCGGCAAGGGCTCGGCGCAAGCGATGCGCGCCCTGTCGGCGCAAGTGTGGGTGACCGAGATCGATCCGATCTGCGCCCTGCAAGCTGCAATGGAAGGCTACCGCGTGGTGACCATGGACTACGCCGCCGAACACGGCGACATCTTCGTCACCTGCACCGGCAACTACCACATCCTGACCGAAGCGCACATGCTCAAGATGAAGGACCAGGCCATCGTCTGCAACATCGGCCACTTCGACAACGAGATCGACGTCGCCGCGCTGAAGAAGTACACCTGGGAGAACATCAAGCCGCAAGTGGATCACGTGATCTTCCCGAACGGTAAGCGCATCATCCTGCTGGCCGAAGGCCGCCTGGTGAACCTGGGCTGCGGCACCGGCCACCCGTCGTACGTGATGTCGTCGTCGTTCGCCAACCAGACCATCGCGCAGATCGAACTGTTCGCCAACACCGACAAGTATCCGGTCGGCGTGTACGTGCTGCCGAAGCACCTGGACGAAAAAGTGGCGCGCCTGCAGCTGAAGAAGCTGAACGCGCAACTGACCGTGCTGACCCCCGAGCAAGCGGCCTACATCGGCGTGACGCAAGAAGGTCCGTACAAGCCAGACCACTACCGTTATTAATCACCACTAAAAGCGGGGCCAATGCTAAATCATCGGCCCCGTTTTTTTGCAGCGAGAACTTCCTATGCGTTTGGTCCTTACCTGGTTAATCAATGCGGCTGCCTTGCTGGCAGTGCCTTACCTGATGCATTCCGTCGATGTCACGAGCATCGGTGCAGCCCTCGTCGCGGCGCTCATACTTGGCCTGGTCAACACGCTGATCCGCCCCGTGCTGCTGTTGCTGACCCTTCCGGTCACCCTGCTGTCATTGGGCCTGTTCATCTTCATCGTCAACGGCTTCATGTTCTGGCTGGTGGCGCAATGGGTGGATGGCTTCCACGTCGACAGCTTCATGTCGGCCATCGGCGGCGCGATCCTGTACAGCGTGATTTCCTGGGCTTTGTCGACCTTACTCTTGAAGACCCCAGATGGACAATCCTAACTTCAGTATCGAATTCTTCCCGCCGAAAACGGCGGAAGGTGCGGAGAAGCTGCGCGTCACGCGCGCCAAGCTGTCCGAACTCAAACCCAAATATTTTTCCGTGACCTTCGGCGCCGGCGGCACCACGCAGCGCGGCACGCTGGACACCGTGGTCGAGATCCTCGCCGCCGGCGAAGACGCGGCGCCGCACCTGTCCTGCGTGGGCGGCACGCGCGAGTCGATCCGCGAGATCCTCGGCGAATTCAAATCGCACAACATCAAGCGCATCGTTGCGCTGCGCGGCGACCTGCCGAGCGGCTACGGCGCGGCGGGCGAGTTCCGTTATGCGAATGAGCTGGTGGAATTCATCCGCCAGGAGACCGGCGACTGGTTCCACATCGAAGTGGCGGCCTATCCGGAAGTGCACCCGCAAGCCCGCTCGCCGCAGGACGACCTGCTGGCGTTCGAGCGCAAGGTAAAAGCCGGCGCCAATTCGGCCATCACCCAGTACTTCTACAACGCCGACGCCTACTTCCAGTTCATCGAGCAAACGCAGAAGCTGGGCATCAACGTGCCGATCGTGCCGGGCATCATGCCGATCACGAACTACACGCAGCTGATGCGCTTCTCGGACATGTGCGGCGCCGAGATCCCGCGCTGGGTGCGGCTCAAGCTGGCCAGCTTCGGCGACGACAGCGCATCGATCAAGGCCTTTGGCCTCGACGTGGTGAGCGGCTTGTGCGAACGCCTGCTCAAGGGCGGCGCACCGGGCCTGCACTTCTACAGCATGAACCAGGCCGCGGCAACCACCGCGCTGTGGCAACGGCTGGTTTAAACCTCGGTAATGATGCGGTCCAAAGCCACATCATGCCCATCGCTGTCGAACTGCACCTGCAAGCACTGGTAAGCAATGCCCAGTGTTTGCGGGCGCGGTTCGTGGCGCGCCAGGGTGCGGTCGTAGAAACCGCCGCCGTATCCCAGGCGATAGCCTTGCGGATTAAAACCTAAACACGGCACCAGCAGCGCCGGCGGATACGCAGCCTGCAAGCGCAAGTCGGCCGGCACGGCCACGCCCATTGCATCTTTCACCATCTCCTCGCCGATGGCCCATTCGGCAAACTCCAGCGCCGCATCCTTTTGCACCACCACCGGCAGCAGCAGGCGCGCACCGAGCCGCTCCAGTTCCGCATAAGCGGCGTGCAAATCCGGCTCGTCGCGCAGCGGCCAGTACACACCCAGCGCCGCCGGCTGCGCGGCTTTCCACCACGCCACCACCTGCTCGCCGATGGCGCGGTCCCACGCCGCGCGCGTATCCGCATCGATAGTGCGCCGCGCCGCCAGCAGCTGCTTCCTTAAATCGGCCTTGCCCACTGGTGATCCGGCGTCGCTGCGTGGTATTCTAGGAATGCTGGTCATAATTGATTCAAGTCTTAAGAGAGTTGCACATTGATTTCTGCTTCGAAATGGATAGCCGGCGCCCTCGTCGTAGCCTTAACCTCGTTTGCCCACGCCGATGATGCCGATAGCCGCCGGGAAGACGATTCCTTCCTGCTGCTGCGTGACGCTGTACGCCAGGACGATGCGTCCAAAGCGGAGTTCTACGCTGCGCGGCTGACCAATTACTCCATTCCGTCCTACGTTGATTATTATCGGCTGAAACCGCGCCTGAAGGATGCTGCGCCGTCCGAAATCCGCGATTTCTTCAAGCGCTACGAAGGCCAGGCCATCGTCGACCGCCTGCGCAACGACTGGCTGCTGGAACTCGGCCGCAAGCGCGACTGGATCACGTTCGACGAGCAGTACCCGCTGTTCATCCTCAACGACGACACCCAGGTCAAATGCTACGCGCTGACCTCGCGCGTTTTGAGGGGCCTGAAGGTCGCCGACGAAGCGCGCACCTTGCTGACCGCGCCCAGCGTTTACGGCCAGCCGTGCGCCGATTTGATCGCCACGCTGTTCCAGAACGGCCAGTTCAACACCGAAGACCTGTATGCTCAATTGCGCCTGTCCGGCGAGTACAATGCCACCGGCCAGGCGCGCCGCATCGTCGCGCTGCTGGACGGCCCGGAAAAGAAAGCCGTGCAAGCGGTTGATTTGCCCACCGTGGCGGTAGCCAAAGGTATGGGCGCGAGCAAGGTCGAACACCAGATTTACATCGTCGCGCTGGGCCGCCTGGCCAAGACCAGCATCAAGCTGGCGACGCTGGCGTTGAACAAGGCCACGCCAAAAATGACGGCGCAGGAGCAGCAGCAGGCGTGGGCCGCGATCGCGCTGCAATCGTCGTACACGCTGGCGCCGGAAACCACCGATTACTGGAAGCGCTCCAACGGTGCGCCGCTGTCGATCGACCAGGCGCAGTGGAAAGCGCGCATCGCGCTGCGCAACGGCGACTGGAAAACGGTGGAGAACACCATCCGCGCCATGCCGCCATCGCTGCGCAGCGAGCCGACCTGGATCTACTGGCTGGGCCGCGCCCTGATGGCGCGCGACGGCGTCACCAGCCAGCCGGCTGGCGAAGCGCTGCAGCTGTTCCGCAGCATTTCCGATCAATCGAACTACTACGGCCAGCTGGCGCTGGAAGAAACCGGCAAGCTGATTACCATCCCAACCGCCGGTGCGCCGATCTCGCAAGCGGAAATCGCGCCGATGGCGGCCAATCCGAACTTCCAGCGCGCGCTGAAATTCTTCAGCATGCGCCTGCGCTTCGAAGGCACGCGCGAATGGAACTGGGGTCTGCGCGGATTGAATGAACGCGAACACCTGGCCGCCGCTGAATTCGCACGCCAGAACAATATCCTCGACCGCATGGTCAATACCTCGGAACGCACCCGCATCCAGGTCGACTACACGCAGCGCTTCCCGTCGCCGCACAACGACGTGATGCACCCGGCCACGCAAACGCTGGGCCTCGACAAGGCCTGGGTGTATGGCCTGATCCGGCAAGAGTCGCGCTTCATCATGGATGCGCAATCGCACGCCGGCGCCTCAGGCCTGATGCAGGTGATGCCGTCCACCGGCCGCTGGATCGCCAAGAAAATCGGCCTGGCCGACTTCGCGCAGGACATGCTGAGCGACGTGCGCACCAACATCCTGCTCGGCACGAACTATCTGAACATGGTGCTGGGGAATATGGACGGCTCGCAGGTGCTGGCCACCGCTGCCTACAACGCCGGGCCGGGGCGCCTGCGCACCTGGCGTGCGACGCTGACCAAGCCGATGGACAGCACGGTGTTCATCGAATCGATTCCGTACGTCGAGACCCGCACCTACGTCAAGAACGTGATGTCGAATGCCGCATACTACGCCGCGCTGTTTGAAGGGCGGCCGCAATCGCTGAAGGCGCGCCTGGGCAACGTTGCGCCGAAAGGCTATACCGAACAGGAAGAGCAGGAAACCAGCTTCGTTCCGCGCTGATCCCCAACCTACAGGACGCACCATGCAGACTACCCAACTTGATCCCAGCTTGTCGCAAACCCTGGCCGCCGCGCGCTCGCCCGGCCTGACCCTCGTTATCGGCAACAAGAACTACTCGTCGTGGTCCATGCGCCCGTGGGTAGCGATGACCGCCTTCGGCATCCCTTTCCAGGAAGTGCGCGTGTTGCTGGACCAGGACGACACCGCCAACCGCATCTGCAGCTATTCGGCTTCGGGCCGCGTGCCGGTGCTGCTGGCCGGTGAAGAAATGACCATCTGGGACAGCCTGGCGATTTGCGAATACCTCGCCGAGCAGTTCCCCGAACTGCATCTGTGGCCGCAGGACGTGGCGGCGCGCGCGATGGCGCGCTCGGTGTGCGCCGAAATGCACGCCGGCTTCAGCGACTTGCGCAACTCAATGTCGATGAACATCCGCGCCAGCTATCCGGGCAAGGGCCGCACGCCGGGCACCCAGGCCGACATTGGCCGCATCAGCGAAATCTGGGAAGAATGCCTGTCGCGCTTCGGCCATCACCAGTTCCTGTTCGGCGATTTCTCGATTGCCGACGCCTACTACGCGCCGGTAGTGTGCCGCTTCCGCACCTACGGCGTGGCATTGGCGCCGGCGCTGGACGCCTACTGCCAGCGCGTGCTGTCGCATCCCGCTGTGGCACGCTGGATCAGCGAGGCGATGGCGGAAACCGAAATGGCGCCCAAGCACGACGCGGAAATGCCGGACTGAGACCATGCAGATTTACGTAGTTGGCGGCGCGGTGCGCGACGCGCTGTTGGGATTGGAAGTCAAGGACCATGACCACGTGGTGGTCGGCGCCACGCCCGACGAGATGATCGCCAAGGGCTTCCGCCCGGTGGGCAAGGACTTCCCGGTATTCCTGCATCCGGAAACGCAGGAGGAGTATGCGCTGGCCCGCACCGAGCGCAAGACCGCGCCCGGCTACAAGGGCTTCGTGTTCCACACCTCGCCGGACGTCACGCTGGAAGATGACCTGATCCGCCGCGACCTCACCATCAACGCGATTGCCCGCGCCGACGACGGCACGCTGACCGACCCGTATGGCGGCCAGCGCGATATCGAACAGCGCATCTTCCGCCACGTCTCGGACGCGTTTGTGGAGGACCCGGTACGCATCCTGCGCGTGGCCCGCTTTGCCGCGCGCTTCAGCGATTTCCGCGTCGCGCCCGAAACCAACGCGCTGATGAAGCACATGGTGGAGCAGGGCGAAGTTGACGCGCTGGTGCCGGAGCGCGTGTGGCAGGAGCTGTCGCGCGGGCTGATGGAGCACAAGCCGTCGCGCATGCTGGAAGTGCTGCGCGATTGCGGCGCACTGGCGCGCATCCTGCCGGAGCTGGATGCGCTGTGGGGCGTGCCGCAGCCGGAGAAATGGCATCCCGAAATCGACACCGGCATCCACGTGCTGCAAGTGATCGACTGCGCCGCGAAACTGGAACGCGACCTGCCGACGCGCTTCGCCTGCCTGATGCACGATCTGGGCAAGGCTGCCACGCCGCCGGAGAACTGGCCGGCGCACCACGGCCACGAAGGTCTCGGCGTCAAGCTGGTGGAGCAGGTGAGCAAGCGCCTCAAGGTGCCGACCGAATGCCGCGACCTGGCTGTGATGACGGCGCGCGAACATGGCAACGTCGGCCGCGCCCTGCAGCTGCGCGCCAACACCATCGTGACTTTGTTTGAGCGTTGCGACGCCTTCCGCAAGCCGGCGCGCTTCACGCAAATGCTGCTGGCCACCGAATGCGATTCGCGCGGCCGCATCGGCCCGAGCGCCAGCTACGCCGACGCGCTGTTTCCGCAATTGGCACACCTTGAAAACGCATTGGCCGCAGCGCGCGGCGTGAATGCCGGCGAAATCGCAGCATCCTGCGCCGACAATCCGCAACGCATCCCGGAGCGTGTGCATGCCGCACGCGTGCGCGCCGTCAAAGACGTGCTGAAGGAAGAAGAGGACGCGGAATGAGCCGCATGGTGCTGGTGAAGGAGCTGCGTGAGCGCGATCGGCGCCGCATGCTCAAGCACTTTCTCGAGCTGGAAGACAGCGACCGCCTGCTGCGCTTCGGCACCGTGCTGCCGGACGAGCAGGTGGCCAGCTACGTCAACCGCATCGACTTCTCGCGCGACATGGTGTTCGGCGTCTACAACCGTTTTTTCAAACTGGTGGCGGTGGGCCACCTGGCGTTCGCGCCGCGCGATGAAAAAAGCAGCGCCACCGAGAAGGAGCGGGTGGCGGAATTCGGCGTCTCGGTCAGCAAGACCGCGCGCGGCCTGGGCATCGGCTCCAAGCTGTTCGAGCGCGCCAACATCTCGTGCCGCAACAACGATGTGGACACCCTGTACATGCACTGCCTGTCGTCCAACAAGACCATGATGCACATCGCGAAAAAGGCCGGGATGGAAATCCACCGCGACTACGGCGAGGCCGACGCCTACCTCAAGCTGCCGCCGGCCAATCCGGCCAGCGTGCTGCAGGAAGCGCTGGACGAACAGTTCGCGGTACTGGACTACACCTACAAAGCCAACAAGCGCATCGCCAGCAAATGGCTGGGCCGCCTGTTCGGCAAAAAATAATCAGACCAGCGGCAGTGCCGTGGTGTCCTTGACGCGCTGCAGGGCGAACGAGGATTTCACGTCCAGCACGGCCGGGTGGCGCAGCAGCGTCGCCATCATGAAGCGCGAGAAGTGCTCCATGTCTTCCACGTGCACGCGCAGCAGATAGTCCATTTCACCGGTCATCGCATAGCAGGCCACTACTTCCGGCCACTGCGCCACCGATTCCGCAAAGTCCGCGCGCGGCGACGGCTGGGTGTTCGGCGCACCCAGCACGCGCGCGGTGCTGTGTGCCGACGCTTCGTTGTGCTTTTCCAGCCGCACGTTCACATAGGCCAGCAGGCCTAGGCCGATCTTGTCCGGGTCCAGCAGTGCCACGTACTGGCGAATCACGCCGGCTTCTTCCAGCCGCTTGATGCGGCGCAGGCAGGGTGACGGCGACAGCGCGACCTGCTCGGCCACGTCCTGATTCGACAGCCGGCCGTCGGCCTGCAAAATGGACAGAATCTTGCGATCGGTTTTATCCAGCGCGATCTTGGTCATAAATACCTCGGGAATTCGGTGTTGAGGGCAATATTATTGCTCAAATTGCGCGCACGGTCGAATTGTTTGCAATTTTCTGCCGTCGTCACAGGTCTATACTGGGCGCTAACTGGTAGCAAAGCGCTTAGACCGAGCACCGGGCCGAATATTGGAGACAACATGAATGCACCTCACAAGGGTACGCAGCTAGATCCGGCTATCAAGCCGGAAGACATCACCCTCGACGACAAATGGACCCTGGAGCGCGGCCGCGCCTTCATGACCGGCACCCAGGCGCTGATCCGTCTGCCGATGATGCAGCGCGAGCGCGATTTGAAAGCGGGCCTCAACACCGCAGGCTACATCACTGGCTACCGCGGTTCGCCCGTCACCAGTGTCGACATGACGGCCATGAAGGCCAAGAAGTACCTCGACCAGCACCACGTCAAATTCCATCCAGGGATGAACGAGGACCTCGCCGCGACCGCCGTGTGGGGCACGCAGCAGACTAACCTGTTCCAGGACGCCAAATACGACGGCGTGTTCGCCATGTGGTACGGCAAAGGCCCGGGCGTGGACCGCTGCGGCGACGTCTTCAAGCACGCCAACAACGCCGGCTCGGCGAAGCACGGCGGCGTTCTGGTATTGGCCGGCGACGACCACGCGGCCAAATCTTCTTCGACAGCGCACCAGTCGGACCACATCCTGAACGCTTGCGGCATTCCGGTGCTGTATCCATCGTCGGTGCAGGAGTACATCGACTACGGCCTGCACGCTTGGGCCATGAGCCGCTACACCGGCCTGTGGGTGTCGATGAAGTGCGTGACCGATATCATCGAATCGGGCGCGGTGGTGGACTTCGATCCGGACCGCGTGCAGATCGAACTGCCGACCGACTTCGAGCTGCCGGAGGGCGGCCTGAATATCCGCTGGCCGGACACGGTGCTGGACATGGAAGTGCGCATGAACAGCTACAAGTGGTACGCCGCGCTGGCCTACTGCCGCGCGAATAAGCTGAACAAAATTATCTGGGATTCGCCGAAGCCGAAGATCGGCATCATCACCGCCGGCAAATCCTACCTCGATACGCGCCAGGCGCTGGCCGATCTGGGCATCGACGAACAAGCGGCCGCCGATATCGGCATCCGCCTCTACAAGATCGGCATGACCTGGCCGCTGGAAGCGGACGGCGTGCACGAATTTGCCAAGGGCCTCGATGAAATCCTGGTGGTGGAAGAGAAGCGCCAGATCCTCGAATACGCGCTGAAGGAAGAGCTGTACAACCTGCCGGACGGCCAGCGTCCGCGCGTGGTCGGCAAGTTCGACGACACCGGCGAGTGGAGCAACAAGGGCAAGACCGGCCACGGTGACTGGCTGCTGCCGGCCACCTATGAACTGAATCCGGCGCAGATCGCGCGCGCCATCGCATCGCGCATTGCGCACTACTGCGACGGACATCCTGTCGCCAAGCGCGTGCAGGAGCGTGTGGCGTATCTGGAAGCGAAGGAAGCGGCGCTGAAATCGCTGCCGACCAAATCCAATCCGCAGACCGACCGCACGCCGTTCTTCTGCTCCGGCTGCCCGCACAACACCTCGACCAAAGTGCCGGAAGGTTCGCGTGCGCTGGCCGGCATCGGCTGCCACTACATGGTGCTATGGATGGACCGCGAGACCTCGACCTTCACCCACATGGGCGCGGAAGGCGTGACGTGGGTAGGCCAGGCGCCATTCACCAACGAGAAGCACGTGTTCACCAATCTCGGTGACGGCACGTACTTCCACTCGGGGATCCTGGCAATCCGCGCCGCCGTTGCGGCCAAGGTCAACATCACCTACAAGATTCTGTTCAACGACGCGGTGGCGATGACCGGCGGCCAGCAGTTCGACGGCCCGCTCGATCCGGGCATGATCTCGCGCCAGATCGCGGCGGAAGGCGTGACGCCGATTATCGTGGTCACCGACGAACCGGAAAAATATCCAGCGGATTACAACTGGGCGCCTGGCGTCACCGTGCGCCATCGCAGCGAATTGATGGACGTGCAGCGCGAACTGCGCGACAAGCCAGGCGTGTCGGCCATGATCTATGACCAGACCTGCGCCTCCGAAAAGCGCCGCCGCCGCAAACGCAATGAGTACCCTGATCCAGCCAAGCGTGCGGTGATCAACGAAGCCGTGTGCGAAGGCTGCGGCGACTGTTCGGTGCAGTCGAACTGCCTGTCGGTGGAGCCGCTGGAGACGGAACTGGGGCGCAAGCGCCAGATCAACCAGTCCTCGTGCAACAAGGACTTCTCCTGCACCACCGGTTTCTGCCCGAGCTTTGTGACGGTGGAAGGCGGCGCGCTGAAGAAGCCGAAGAAGGCCGCCGTGGGCGATGCGCCTATGCCTGCGCTGCCAGCGCCAGTGCTGCCGTCGACCGCGCAGCCGTATGGCATCCTGATCACCGGTATTGGCGGTACCGGCGTGGTGACCGTTGGCCAGATCCTGGCGATGGCGGCGCACGTCGAAAACAAGGGCGCCATCGTGCTGGATATGAGCGGCCTGGCGCAGAAGGGCGGCCCGGTGATGTCGCACGTGCGTCTGGCTGACAAGCAGGCCGACTTGCACTCGACCCGCGTCGGCACCGGCAGCGCTGACCTGGTGATCGGCTGCGATCTGATCGTCACTGCCTCGCGCGACGCCTTGTCGCGTATGGGCGAAGGCCGCACGCACGCCATGATCAACTCGACCGGTTCCTCGACCGCAGCGTTCGTGAAGAACCCGGACTGGCAATTCCCGGACGCCGGCTCGCGCGGCGAAATCATCCGCGCCTGCGGCAACGACAACGTGAACTTTGTCGACGCCGGCCAGATCGCCACCGCGCTGATGGGCGACTCCATCGCCACCAATATGTTCATGTTGGGCTACGCCTTCCAGAAAGGCCACGTGCCACTGAGCGAGGCGGCGCTGGTGAAAGCGATTGAACTGAACGGCGTGTCGGTCGCTTTCAACAAGGCTGCCTTCAACTGGGGCCGCACGGCGGCGCACGACCTGGGCTCGGTGACCAAGCTGACCACCCCGGCCAAAGTGATCGAATTCAAACGCATCCAGACGCTGGATGACCTGATCGCCAAGCGCGTGGAACTGCTGACCGCTTATCAGGACGCGAATTATGCTAAACAGTATAAATCGTTTGTCGAACAGGTCAGGGCCGAGGAGGCCAAGCTTGGCAAGGGCACCCGCCTGAGCGAAGCCGTGGCGCGCTACTACTACAAGCTGATGGCGTACAAGGACGAATACGAGGTCGCGCGCCTGTATAGCGACGGCGCATTCCAGCAAAAGATCGCCGGCATGTTCGATGGCGACATCAAGCTGAAGTTCCACCTGGCGCCGCCGCTGCTGGCCAAGCACGACTCGCAAGGTCGCCTGATCAAGAAGGAATACGGTCCGTGGATGCTGAAAGCGTTCGGCGTGCTGGCCAAGTTCAAAGGCCTGCGCGGCACGGCGCTGGACGTGTTCGGCTACACCGAAGAGCGCAAGATGGAGCGCGCGCTGATCGGTGAATACCGCCAGACCATCAGCAGCCTGCTGCCCAAGCTGACGGCGGAAAACCTGCCGCAAGCCGTGGCCATCGCCAGCATTCCGGAAGATATCCGCGGCTACGGCCACGTGAAGGAGCGCCACCTGAAAGCGGCCAAGCAGAAGGAAGCCACCCTGCTGGCCAACTTCGGCAGGCCAGCCGCAGCGACTGCTCCGCACGCTGCTTAAAATTTTGCTATTCTTGACCAAGCCGGGGGTAATCCCCGGCTTTTTTGTTATGCACCTAAATAGTGCATAACTGAATAAGCAAGTAACAAAACATTCGTTCAGTATTGTGGCCGGACTTGTTAAGGTGGCAGCCTTTTCCAAATCTGGACCACTTCAATGACAATAAAATTCAAATTGAACCCGCTGGCGGCTGGCGCTATCGCGCTGCTGTGCAGCGTGGCCGGCCCGACCCAGGTGCTGGCGCAGGATGCGGCAGCGGCCACCACGCCGCCTGCTGTTGTGATCACCGGTTCGCGCATCCCGCGCGCCGGCACCGAAGGCCCTTCGGCCGTTACGGTTATTACCGCCGACGATATCACCAAGCAGGGCTACCGCAACGTCTTCGACGCCCTGAGCAACCAGACCCAGAACAGCGGCTTTGTGCAGGGCGCCGATTACGGCAATACCTTCACGCCGTCGGCCAACGCCATCAGCCTGCGCGGCCTCGGCCCGAACCACACGCTGGTGCTGCTGAACGGCCGCCGCATGGCGGACTTCCCGATCGCCTACGACGGCACGGTCAATTTCACCAACCTGGCCAATATTCCATCGAGCGTGGTGGAGCGCATTGAAATCCTGAGCGGCGGCGCCTCGGCCGTCTATGGCTCGGATGCGGTGGCCGGTGTGGTCAACATCATCCTCAAGAAAAAGGCAGATGGCTACGACATCAACCTGAAAGCCGGCGGCACCTCGCGCGGCGGCGCCGGCGATCAGCGCCTGCAGTTTACCGGCGGTAAGAGCTTCGATAAGCTCAATACCCTGTTCAGCGTCGAACTGCTGGAACGCGATCCGCTGTGGAGCGCCGACCGCGATTTCATGGCCAGCAAAACCGGCGTGGCCCCGACTTCGGTCCTCGGCCGCAAGAACGTCAGCACCGGCAAGTACGTCGACCTGGGCGACACCTGCTCGTCGATTGGCGATCTGTTTGGCGGCAGCACCGTGAAGTACACGGCCAAGGCAGGCAGCTATTGCGCCAGCCCGAAAGTCGGCCCGACCTACTGGACCACACAGACCAAGAACAGCAGCCAGAATCTGTTCGGCAGCGCCAATTACGAGCTGTCGCCGGAGACCACGCTGTACGCGGAAGCGCTGTTTGGCCAGAACCGCAGCACCAACAACACGCGCGGCCCGTCGTGGACTTCGCGCTCGCTGACCGATTCCTACTTCTGGAACCAGAACACCAATGCCTACGAGGCGTGGAACCGCTATATCTCGCCGGAAGAAATGGGCGGTGTGGAGCGCTATAACCGCTACTGGGATGACCAGGCCAGCTCACTGTCGTTCGGCGCGCGCGGCGTCATTCCGGGCACCAGCTGGAATTATGAAGCCGGCTACACCGCTTCGCTGTACAAGAGCCAGGACCATCGCCCGCGCGCGTTGTCCAATATCGACAGCTTCTTCCTCGGCCCGCAACTGGGCGTGGACAAGAACGGCGTGGCGATTTACGCACCCGATCCGGCGCGCCTGACCAAGCGCCTGACGCCGCAGGAATTTAACACCATCACCGGCGCTTCGGTCAGCGATGACAAGTCCTGGACCAACACCCTGAGCCTGTCGGCCAACGGCGATGCCTTCGAGCTGCCTGCCGGTCCGGTGAAACTGGCTGCGGTGGCGGAGCTGGGCAAGCAGGGCTTCTCCAACACGCCGGATGCGCGCATCAACCAGGGCTACTTCAACGCCGCCACTGGCGCCGACGTCACCGCCGGCACCCGCAAGCGTTACGCGGCCGGCCTGGAAGCCAATATCCCGGTGATCAAATCGATCAACGCCACGCTGGCTGGCCGCTACGACAAGTACAGCTTCGCCGGCCGCGATGACGGCAAGTTCACCTACAACGGCGGCGTGGAATGGCGTCCGGTGCAGCAGCTGCTGTTGCGCGGCACTTACGCCACCAGCTTCCGCGCGCCGGACATGAACTACATCTTCAAGGCACGCGGTACCGGCTACTACTCGTCCACTACCGACTACTACCGCTGCGCCAAAGCGGGCCAGCCGGTCGCCAGCTGCGAGTTCGCCAACTACTCGCCGGGTGCCGACTATGTGCAGACCGGCAGCAAGGACTTGCGTTCGGAGAAGGGCCGTTCGAGTGGCTTGGGCATCGTGTGGTCGCCAGGCTCGGACTTCGACGTGTCGCTGGACTACTGGAACATCAAGATCAGCGATCTGGTGACCAATCTGGATGCCGACAACCTGCTGCGCGACGAAGCGGCCTGCCGCCTGAAGGGCGACCTGACTTCGCCGACTTGCGCCGACGCGATTTCGCGCATCACCCGCTTCCCGGACAATGCGCTGAACCGTCCGGGCGAGATCAAGTCGATCCTGGTCAACCCCATCAACGCGGCCACCACCAGCGTGGACGGCATCGATATCTCGGGCAAGTACGTGTTCCGCACCAAGGAGTACGGCAACTTCATCACCAAGGCCAATTACTCGAAGACGCTGAACAAGCACTCGCGCCAGTTTGCCGGCGATGCGCTGAACGACGACCTGGAAGACCTGACCAACTACGACTGGCGCGACAAGCTCAATGCCAGCGTGACCTGGAACGTCGGCAAATGGTCGAACACCGTGTTCTTCCAGCGCTACGGCAAAGCGCCTAACGCTGCCGGTGATGCCTTCCTAACGCCGACCACTCTGGTCAACGCCAGTGTGGTGTACCGCCTGAATGAACGCGCCACCTTGTCGGTGGCGGTGAATAACCTGTTCAACCAGGTGAAGGCCGACAGCAGCGCTGGCTGGCCTTACTACCCGGTCGGCAATTTCAGCCCGGTTGGCCGTCAAGGCTGGGTTGAGCTGAACTACCATTTCGGCGGCTAAGCCACTCGGTCACCCAGTACAGCAGCGCCGCGCCGTTGAAAGCAGCACCGGTCAACAGCGCGGCGTGCCAGCCGTGGGTGGCAAACATCCAGCCACCCAGCGCGGAGCCCACCGCACCACCGGCAAAGAACAGCGCAAAGTAGACGCCATTCAGGCGGCTGCGCACTTCCGCACCGAGCGTGAAGATGGCGCGCTGGCCCAGCACCAGATTCGCCGCTACACCCATGTCCAGCACGATGGACGCAATCACCAGCACTGCCAGCGCCACATTGCGCGAACCCGGCACGATCAGCGGCAGGGCAAATCCAATCACGCCCAGCGACAGCGCGGCGGCGGTAGCCATCAGCGTGTGACCTTTGTCGGCCAGCTTGCCCGCGATCGGCGAAGCCACCGCGCCGGCCATGCCGACCAGCGCGAAGATGGCGATGCCGGTCTGCGACAGGTGGAACTCAGGGCCGGACAGCATCAGCGGCGTCACGGTCCAGAACAGGCTGAAGGAACCGAAGATGCCGGCATGGTAGGCGGCGCGGCGGCGCAGCACCGGCGTCTGCAGGAACAAGTGCCACAGGGAGGCCAGCAGCTTCGGATAGGTGATGTGATGGTTCGGCGTGCGTTGCGGCAGTTTGGCGCGCAGCACGAAGGCCACGATCAGCACCATCACCGCAGCACCGGCGAATACCACGTGCCAGCTGGTGGCATCGGCAATCAGGCTGGCCGCAGGGCGCGACAGCATAATCCCCAGCAGCAGGCCGCTCACCACTTTACCGACTGTGACGCCGCGCGTGGATTCGTGCGACAGGTGGGCCGCAAACGGCACCACGATCTGCGCCGCCACCGAGCCAAGGCCGATGCCGAGCGCGGCGGCCAGGAACATCCACGCGCTGCTGCTGATCGCGGCCAGCACCAGCATGGCCGAGGTGAACAGCAGGCCGGTGAAAATCAGGCGGCGGTTTTCCAGCAGGTCGCCCAGCGGGACGATGAACAGCAGGCCGATACAGTAGCCGATCTGGGTCAGGGTGACCACCAGTCCGGCTGCGGCGGGCGACAGGCCGGTGGAGGCGCTGATCGGGCCGACCAGTGTTTGCGCGTAATACAGGCTGGCGACGATCAGGCCCGTCGCTGTGGCCAGCAGGGCAGTCATGCCCGAGCTGATATCTTGCTTATTGCTCATGGTGGGGCTCCAGTAGAGGTTGATGAGCAGAGTGTAGGCAAATGCCGGGCAAAGATAATTAGGGCATAATGCACCTATACTTTTCACATAATGTGAACAATCATGGACAGACTCAAAGCCATGCAGGCCTTCGTCCGCATCGTCGAGGCCAACAGCTACACCAAGGCCGCCGAAACGCTGGACCTGCCGCGCGCCGCGCTCACCGCCACCATCAAGAAGCTGGAAGCCTTCCTCGGCACCCAGCTGCTGCAACGGACCACGCGCCGCCTGTCGCTGACACCGGACGGCGCCGATTACTTCCGCAAGTGCCTGGCGATTTTGCAGGCGGTGGAGGAGGCCGAAGGCACCTACCGGGGGCAGGGCGGCGGCCAGCCGCGCGGCAAGCTGCGGGTCGAGTTGCCCGGCACGTTCGGCCGCCACGCGGTGGTGCCGCACATCGCCGATTTTTGCCGCGCCTATCCCGAGGTCGACCTGGTACTGAGCCTGAACGAGCGTGTGCAGGACCTCACCGAGCAAGGCCTGGACTGCTCGCTGCGGGTGGGCGTGCTGCAGGATTCGGCCATGATCGCGCGCCCGCTGGGCGGCATGCGCTGCCTGACCTGCGCTTCGCCGGCCTACCTGGCGGCGCACGGCGTGCCGCAGGCGTGGACTGACTTGAGCGCGCACCGCGGCGTGATGCACTTCTCCGGCCGCACCGGCCGTCCCTACGACTGGGATTTCGTGGTCGACGGCAGCGTGATGATCACCGCCATTCACAGCGCCATCGCCGTCAACGATGCCGAGGCCAATGTCAGCTTTGCCTTGCAGGGACTGGGGCTGGCGCAGGTGGCGGCCTACCAGGTGCGCGACCATCTGGCCAGCGGCGCGCTGGTCGAGGTGCTGGCCGCCACGCCGCCGCCGCCGATGCCGATCTCGCTGCTGTATCCGCAAGGCCGCATGTCGTCGCCGCGCCTGCGCGCGTTTGCCGACTGGCTGGCGGCGCTGCTGCGGCGCGATCCCGACCTGCAAAGTAAATTGTAAGAAGATTGTAACCTTGGCATCAGCGGTGACAGGCGCAGATATAATTCCTTGATGAAATATACTTACCCGCTCATCGCCGCCGCCGTCCTCAGTTTGCTTGCCGCTTGCGGTGGCGGCGGTGGCGGCAGCACGGCTGTCACGCCGCCGGTGGATCCGGTCACGCCACCGGTCGTCACCCCGCCGGTAGAGCCGCCCACCCAGTCGGATTACCTGGCGCTGGCCGGCCATTGCGCCACGCCGCGCACCGGCCTGCGTCCCAACGGTTTGCCCTACTACGACTTGCAAGGCACGCTGGCCGAGGAAAAGCGCTGGCTGCGTTCGTTTATCGACGAGACCTATCTCTGGTATCGCGAAGTGCCAGCTGACCTGAACCCGGAAAATTATCCGACCATGCTGGATTATTTCGCGGTGCTGAAAACGCCGGCGATCACGGCATCCGGCCGCGCCAAGGACCGCTTCCATTTCACCTATCCGAGTGAGGTATGGGATGAGATGAGCAGCTCCGGCGTATCGCTGGGCTACGGCATCACATGGTCGCGCAGCACCGGCGCTGTGCCGCGCATTTATGTGGTGACGCTGGTGGAGCCGGGATCGCCAGCCGATGTGGCGGGCGTGACGCGTGGCGACACGCTGGTGTCGGTGGACGGCGCCACCTCGGCCGATACCAATGCCAGCGCCACCTTCAGCGCCGGCCTGACGCCGGCCACGGCAGGCGAAGCGCATGCCTTCGTGTTCAAGCGCGGCGAAAGCACCTTCAACCTCAAGCTGGTCTCGCAGAAGGTGGCCAAAGCGGCGGTGCAGAACACCAAGGTAATCAGCACGCCGGGCGGCAACGTCGGTTACCTGCAATTCAACGACCATAACGCCATCGCCGAGCGCCAGCTGCTGGACGCCTTTACCACGCTGAAGGCGGCCGGCGTCAATGACCTGGTGCTGGACATGCGCTACAACGGCGGCGGCTACATCGTGGTGGCGGCGGAGCTGGCATACATGGTGGCCGGGCCGGCCGGCAGCGGAAGGGTATTCGAAAACCTGGTCCGCAATGACAAGCGGCGCCCGCAAACGCCACAGCTGTTCCAGCCGCAGTCGGTGGGCTTGTCGCCGGCGTCGCTCAAGTCTGGCACGGAGCTGCCTTACCTTGGACTGAAGCGCGTCACCGTGCTGACCACGCCCGGCACCTGCTCGGCCAGCGAGGCGTTCATCAACGGCTTGCGCGGCATCGATGTGGAGGTCAACCTGATCGGCGGCGAAACTTGCGGCAAGCCGTATGCCTTTGTGCCGCAGCCGAATTGCGGCACCACCTATTTCGCCATCCAGGAGCAGGGGGTGAACGACAAGGGCTTCGGCGATTATGCCGACGGCTTCCAGCCGACCTGCAAGGTCGACGATGACCTCGGCCACGCGCTGGGCGACAGCGCCGAGCGGCTGCTGTCGGCGGCGCTGAGCTACCGCGCCAACGGCGTGTGCCCGGCGGCGCCGCTGCGGGCGCGCAGCTTGAACAGCAGCGGCCCGTTGCAGCTGGTGCGGCCGGAAGGGAAGGAAATCGCCATCCGCCATCGCTGATGTGAAAACCAGAATATACTGATCGATCAACCTTTGCAGGAAGACCATCCATGATACGTTCCGCCATACTGCTTGCCTTTGCCGCCACCACCACCTCCGCGCTGGCCGCTCCCGCCGCTGCGCCGCTGACCACCATCTCCGAGCGCTCCGGCTTCCAGGCCACCGGCCGTTATGATGAAGTGATCGCGCTGTGCGGGCAGTTCCAGAAAGCCTGGCCGAAGAATGTGCGCTGCTTTGAATTCGGCCGCACGCCGCAAGGCCGTCCGATGCTGGCGCTGGCCGTCTCGCGCACCGGCGCGCTGACCGCCGCGCAGGCCAAACAAAAGGGCGTGCCGGTGCTGCTGGTGCAAGGTGGCATCCACGCCGGTGAAATCGACGGCAAGGACGCCGGCTTCCTGGCGCTGCGCGAAGCGCTGGAAAACAGGGCGGCGCCGGGTGCGCTGGACAAGCAGGTGCTGTTGTTCGTCCCGGTGTTCAACGTCGACGGCCACGAGCGCTTCGGCAAGAACAACCGTCCGAACCAGCGCGGCCCGGTGGAGATGGGCTGGCGCACCACGGCGCAGAACTACAACCTGAATCGCGACTACGTGAAGGCCGATGCGCCCGAGATGCAAGCGATGCTGGCGCTGGTGAACGCGTGGGACCCGCTGGCCTACATCGACCTGCACGTGACCGACGGCGCCAAGTTCCAGCCTGATATCTCGGTGCAGGTGGAGCCGGTGCACGGCGGCGACGAGGACTTGAAAGTGGCCGGCGCAGCGCTGCAGCAAAATGTGATGGCCGATTTGAAGGCGCAGGGTTCCGATCCGCGCCAGTTCTATATCTCGTTTGCCAAGGAAGACGACCCGATGTCGGGCTTCATCGACAGCATGGCCACGCCGCGCTTCTCGACCGGTTACTTCCCGATGCGTAACCGCTTCGCCATGCTGGTCGAAACCCATTCGTGGAAAGACTATCCGACCCGCGTGCGCATCACCCGCAACACCATCGTGTCTTTGCTGTCGCAGGTGGCGCAGCACGGCAAGGAGTGGCAGAAGCTGGTGCAGCAGGCCGACGCGCGCGCGCTGGCGCTGGGCGGCAGCGAGTTCCCGCTCAGCTACCGCACCACCTTCAACAGCAAGACCATCCAGTTCCCCGGCTACGAGTACACGCGCGAGCATTCGGAGATTTCGGGCGGCCTGTGGACGCGCTACGACGAAACCAGGCCGCAGATGTGGACCGTGCCGCTGCGCGATGAAATCGTGCCGGACCTGCGCGTGAAAGCGCCGCTGGGCGGCTACATCGTGCCGGTGGCGGATGCGGCCTGGGTTGGCGCCAAGCTGAAACAGCACGGCATCGACTTCAAGGTGATCAAGGAAGACCAGATGTCGGCCGAGGTGGAGACCTTCCGCGCCACCAAAACCACGTTTGGCACGCAGTCGTTCGAAGGCCACCAGTCGCTGGCGGTGGAAGGCGATTGGGCACGCGAACGCCGCCCGGTGGAGAAAGGCGCGCTGTTCGTGCCGATCGCGCAGCCGAAGGCACGGCTGGTGATGACCATGCTGGAACCGCGCGGCGCCGACGGCCTGCTGGCGTGGGGCGAATTCAATAACGCCTTCGAGCGCAAGGAGTACATGGAGGATTACGTGGCGGAGGAAGTGGCGCGCGAGCAGCTGGAAGCCAATCCGGCGCTGCGCGAGGAGTTCCGCAAGAAGCTCGACACCGACGCGGCCTTCAACAAGAGCCCGGAGAAGCGCCTGGAATTCTTCGCCAGGCGCCACGCTTCATGGGATGAGCGCTACAACCTCTACCCGGTGATGCGCACCGCGCAGAAGTTGTGATTTAAAGCTGGATGGATGATGCTTTCGCCTTTTGCTTGGCGACTTCCTCATCCATCTTCTGCTTGAGCAGGTCCGCGACCTTGGCGTCGACGGCTTTTTTCTGGTCGGGCGTCATGGCGGCATATTCCTCTTCCGAGATGCCGAGCTGCTTGCGCAGCGCCATGGCGACCCGCTCGCCCAGCGGTTTTTTCAGATAGGCTTCCAGCTCGGAAGCCGCATCGGGCTGTTTGGTTTCAGCCGTCTTGAGCAAGGCGGCAAAATCGCCGCCCGCGCCATTCTTCTTCGGCGAAAAATTCAGCAACGATGCATCGCTGAGCGCCTTGTTCTCGATTTTCATCTGCAATCCTTTACCCTGGTTAGTCACGACGCTTCCTAGCCGGGGGCAATGGAAGGTCAGTCTTCGCGCTGCAGCGAGATGATACCCGGAACGGTGGCTGGCGTGGAGCAGGGTTCTTCGTCGAAGGCGATGTCGCCGGCCGGGTTGGCGATGCCGTCGGCTTTGATGTCCTTGAAGCCGAACAGGTCGCGGTCCATCAGGTGCGACGGCACCACGGTCGACAGCGACGAGAAGATGTTTTCCACGCGGCCAGGGAATTTCTTTTCCCAGTCGCGCATCATGGCCTTGATCTGCTTGCGCTGCAGGTTTTCCTGCGAGCCGCACAGGTCGCACGGGATGATCGGGAAGCCCTTGACCTCGGCGTAGCGCTCGGTGTCTTCTTCCTTCACGTAGGCCAGCGGGCGGATCACCATGTGCTTGCCGTCGTCCGACACCAGCTTGGCCGGCATGCCTTTGATTTTCCCGCCGAAGAACATGTTGAGGAAGAAGGTCTCGAGGATGTCGTCGCGGTGGTGGCCCAGCGCGATCTTGTTGCAGCCCAGTTCATCGGCCACGCGGTACAGGATGCCGCGGCGCAGGCGCGAGCACAGCGAGCAAGTCGTTTTACCTTCCGGGATCAGGCGCTTGACGATGCTGTAGGTATCCTGGTTTTCGATGTGGAACGGCACACCGAGTTTTTCCAGGTAGGCCGGCAGGATATCGGCCGGGAAGTTGGGCTGCTTCTGGTCCAGGTTGACGGCGACGATCTCGAAGTTGATCGGCGCGCGTTCGCGCAGCGTCATCAGGATGTCCAGCAGGGCGTACGAGTCCTTGCCGCCGGACAGGCAGACCATCACCTTGTCGCCGTCTTCAATCATGTTGAAGTCGCCGATGGCCTGGCCGACCAGGCGGCACAGGCGCTTGTGCAACTTGTTATTTTCGTGGGCGACTTTCTCGGCCGCTTTAACGTTCACGTTTTCTTCAATTACCGCGTTCATGCTGCTTCCTTGATTTTGAATACTTCCACGCCCACGCCTTCGCAGTCCGGATAGACGTCCGGCTTCATGGTCGACACGCGTGCCGCGCGCACGCTCGGATGCGCCAGCATTTCACGCACAATGTCGTCGCACAGCGTCTCTTGCAGGTGGACGTGGCCGCGCGCCATGCGCTGGGCGATGGTGTTGCGCATGAAGTCGTAGTCCACCACTTCTTCCAGCTGGTCGTGCTGCGGCGACGACACCGCCAATGGGATGTACAGGTCGACGTTGATCAGCAGACGCTGCTCGCCTTTTTTCTCGAACTCGTAGACGCCGATGTTGATCATGACTTCGTAGTTACGCAAAAACAGGCGGCGGCAGTCGTTCAGTTGCGGATGGATCAGGGCGGACAGCATGGGGAACCTTTTTGATATAAATTATTTAGCTAAAAACATCACATCGCGCGGCAGCGGCAGCAGGTGCTGGCCGCCATCGACCAGCAGCGTGGTGCCGGTGACGGCGCGGGCCGACGCGGCATACAGCACGGCGTCGACGATATCTTGTGGCGTACTGGAATGGCCCAGCGGCGTTTGCTGGTGCGCGTTGGCGAAACCGGCTTCAGTCTGGTCGCCGGACACCATGGTCAGGCCCGGCGCGACACCGACCACCCGCAGCTTGGGCGCCAGCTGCTGCGCCAGCATGGTGGTGGCGGTGTGCAGCGCAGCCTTGGACAGGGTGTACGACAAATAATCAGGATTGAGATTGTACAGCTTCTGGTCCAGCAGGTTGATGACGGCCGCTTGCGCGCCGTCCGGCGTGGCCGCGTGCAGGGCTTGCGCCAGCAGCAGCGGGGCGCCGACGTTGGCGCGCATGTGGGCGTCCAGTTTCGCCATGCTGAAGTCTTCCGCGCTGTCGTAGTCGAACAGCGAGGCGCTGTTGACCACGCAGTGCAGCGCGCCCAGCGCGGCCACCGCGCGCGGCACCAGCTGGCGCACCGCCGCTTCATCGGCCAGCTCGCAGTGCAGGGCGACGGCGCGGCGGCCCAGCGCGGCGATGTCGGCCACGACGGCGTTGGCTTCGGCCTCGGAAGCGCGGTAGTGCACTGCCACGTCCCAGCCGGCATGCGCCATGCCGAGCGCGATGGCGCGGCCGAGCCGGCGGCCGGCGCCCGTAACGAGGGCCACGCGTGGCCCGGAATTGTCCTTAGCTGTCATCATGTTTGAACTGGATATAATGCAGGGATGTCCTTACCCGTACCTTCTAGCGACGCGCTGGCCGCGTCCCACGCCTTGCAGCACCTGATCGCCGCCGAAATCGAACGCAACTCAGGCGCCATTTCCTTTGCCCGCTATATGGAGCTGGCCCTGTACGCGCCCGGCCTGGGCTACTACAGCGGCGGCTCCGCCAAACTCGGAAAAGATGGCGATTTTACAACTTCCCCCGAACTGTCGCCGCTGTTCGGCGCGGCGCTGGCCAAGGTTGCAGCCGCTATTATCGCCCAAAGCGCGCCCAACATCCTCGAATTCGGCGCCGGCACCGGCAAGCTGGCGTTTGATATCCTGACCGAGCTGACTGCGGCCGGCATCAAGGTGGAGCGCTACAGCATCGTCGAACTGTCGGGCGAGCTGCGCGGCCGCCAGCAGGAAAAGCTGCGCGACTTCCCGCAGGTGGAGTGGCTGGATGCGATGCCGGACGCGTTTGACGGCGTGGTGTTCGGCAATGAGGTGCTGGATGCGATGCCGGTGCATCTGGTGATCAAGAATCCGCAGGGCTGGCAGGAGTTGCAGGTGACAGTGGCCGAGGGCCGCTTCCAATATCTGGAGACGCCGGCCAGCGCGGAACTGCTGGCGCAGGTCGAGCGCCAGATTCCCGGCCACGCCGAACTGCCGGTCGGCTACGTGACCGAGCTGCACGGCATCGCCTGCGGTTTCATGGCGACGCTGGGGCGCATGATCGGCAAGGGCGCTGCCTTCCTGTTCGACTACGGCTTCCCGGCACGCGAGTTTTACTTCGACCAGCGCGCCACCGGCACCCTGATGTGCCATTACCGCCACCACGCCCACCCGGACCCGTTCTATTACCCTGGCCTGCAGGACATTACCGCCCACGTCGATTTCACGGCGATGGCGCTGGCGGCGCAGGATGCGGGGGCTGACGTGCTCGGTTACCTGAACCAGTCCGGCTTCCTGCTGGGCGCCGGCATCGGCGAGCTGCTGCTGCGTACCGACCCGGCCGATGCCGCCGCTTACCTGCCGCAGGCGCGCGCCATGCAAAAGCTGGTATCGCCCGCCGAGATGGGCGAATTGTTCAAGGTGCTGGCGGTCGGCAAGGGGGTGGAATTGCCCGAGGCGATCGCTGCCCAGGACCGTACCCATCGACTGTAGACGGAAAAGCACAATAGGCAGAAAAGCAAGTCAAATCCTTGCATGCTAGCGCGATTGCATGCGTTAAGATGGGCTATGATGACTGATTCCGCGTCGATTTTCGTTTATGGCCAAGATACATACTCACTATGACAACCTGAAAGTGTCGCGCATGGCGCCGCAGGAAGTCATACGTGCTGCCTACAAGGCGCTGAGCCAAAAATACCACCCTGATAAAAATCCGGGTGATGAGAAGGCTGCGCGCATCATGGCCATCCTCAACAGCGCCTATGAGACCTTGTCCGACCCGCAGCGGCGCAAGGAGCACGACGAGTGGATCGCCTCCGAGGAATGGGAAATCGAGTGGCTGGAAAGCACCCGCAACGAAGACGGCCACGGTCATGGCCACGCCGGCCGCAGCGACAAGCACAAGCACGACTGGCATCCCGAACACGTCAACGAAACCGTGCGTCCGCGTGTGCGCCGGCGCGACTGGAAAATCTGGGCCGGGCTGGCCGTGTGCCTGGTGCTGGGCTGGCTGGGCGGGGCCACCATGGTGGCCGAGCCGCAGCTGATGTCCAATATGCTGAGCACCGCCTGGGGCGGCAAGGGCGGCATCAACGCCAATGCCGCCACGCCGGAGGCGGTGCGTCCGCCGCCCGATCCGCAACGCATTGAACTGCGCGAGGCCTGGGCCACGGTGCGCCTGAATGAAGCCCACGCGGCCAAGCCATCGCCGATCAAGGTGATGACGCTGTCGCAGGTGGTGGTGCCAAGCGCCGGCGCCGAATGCGACAGCGAAACCCCGACCCAGACCCTGGTGGCGCCCAATGGCGAGCCGTGGCCGGCCCGTTCCGGCTACATGGAGGGCTTCCCGGTCGGCAACCGCGGCGACGACGTGCAGCTGACGCTGGACAATGCCGGCAATAACTCGGCGGTCTTCATCAAGGTCTACGATATGGAGCGGCGGGCCAATGTGCGCTATGCCTATGTGCAGGCGCACGACAAGCTGCTGGTCGATAAACTGACCGCTGGCAAGTACGAAATCCGCTATCAGAACCTCGATGCGAGCGCCAATCCGGGCGCTTGCGCCGCCGCCAACCGTACTGCCGCCGCCGGCGCGGAAGCAGGGGCGTCCCCCGTCAACAACTAGTGCTGTGGCGTAGTGCAATAAGTGTTGTCATGGGAGGGCGATTCTGTTTATCCTACGGTAACAAAGGAGATTGCGTATGACCGATTCCAACGCCGCAGACGACAACTGGCTGATCGACGAAGACGAGGAAGAGCTTCCTGCCAGCGGTCTCGGCGCGCCGGACCAGCGGCTGTGGCGCGTGCTGATCGTCGACGACGACGTTGATGTGCACGCCGTCACGCGGCTGGCGCTGCGCAATGTCAGCTTCAAGGGCCGCGAGCTGGAACTGTTCTCGGCCTACAGCGGGCGCGAAGCCTACGACATCCTGCGCGACACGCCGGACATTGCGCTGGTGCTGCTGGATGTGGTGATGGAAACCGACGACGCCGGCCTGCTGCTGGCGCGGCGCATCCGCGAAGAACTCCACAACTCCATCGTGCGCGTGGTGCTGCGCACCGGCCAGCCGGGCCAGGCGCCCGAGCAGCGCGTCATCATCGAATACGACATCAACGATTACAAGGCCAAGACCGAGCTGACCACGCAGAAGCTGTTCACCACGGTGATTTCGGCGCTGCGCGCGTACGAGAGCCTGAACATGCTCGAGCGCAGCCGCATCGGCCTCGGCAAGATTCTGGCCGGCGCCACCAATCTGTACCAGATCCATTCGCTGCGCGAGTTTGCCTCGGGCGTGCTGAACCAGGTGAGCGCGATTCTCGACGTCGGCTCGGACGGCGTGCTGTGCCTGATGCAGGGCGATACCGGCGTCACCACCGTGGTGGCCGCGACCGGCAATTACGCCGCGCTCAACGAGTCGGAACTGATGCCGACCACCCACCCGCTGTGGCCAACCATCGTCAAGGCTTTCCACGAAAAGAAATCGCAGTTCGAGCATCCGGCCAATGTGCTGTTCATCCACACCCAGGAAAACCGCGAGGTGGCGATTTCGGTGACGCCGCCGTGGCCGCTGGCGCAGATCCAGCGCGACTTGCTGGAAGTGTTCTGCCAGCGCATAGCGGCGGCGTTCGATAATCTGTACATGTTCGGCCAGCTGCGCAAGGCGCAGGAGGCCACGGTGGTGGCGCTGGCCGACCTGGCCGAGTTCCGCGACAGCGGCACCGGCGGCCATGTGCGGCGCGTGCAGCTGCTGTCGTCGACGCTGGCGCAGCGCCTGCATGAGCGCGGCGCATATCCGGACGAGGTGACGCCGCAGCTGCTGGAAATGATCGGCCTGGCGTCGATCCTGCACGATGTGGGCAAGGTGGCGACGCCGGACCACATCCTGCTCAAGCCGGGCATCCACACGCCGGAAGAACGCGCCGAGATGCAGCAGCATGCGGCGGTGGGGCAGACCATCCTGGAGCGCGCGGCCAATATGGTCGATGGCGTCAGCTACCTGACCTATGGCGCGGAAATCGCCGGCGGCCACCATGAGCACTGGGACGGCAATGGCTATCCTAACCAGCTCAAGGAACGCGCCATCCCGATTGCGGCGCGCATCGTGGCGGTGATCGATGTGTTCGATTCGCTGCTGCACGAGCGTCCGTACAAGGAGCCGTGGCCGCACACCGAGGCGGTGGCTTACATCAAGGACCGTGCCGGCAAGCAGTTCGATCCGGAGGTGGTGGCGGCCTTGCTCGACATGATCGAGCGCGATCCCTCGATCGGCCGCACGCCGGACTAGCGTCGTTCCGGCGTAGGCCGGAACCCAATAGAACGCATGCTCAGCATTGGATTCCGGCCTACGCCGGAATGACGGCTAGGCGGCGACGGCGGTGGCTGCGCTGCGTACCATCGCCTCAAACTGCGCCACCGGCATCGGCCGGGCGAACAGATAGCCCTGCGCTTCATCGCACTGCTTGGCGCGCAGGAAGTCGCGCTGCGCTTCGGTTTCCACGCCTTCCGCAATCACCTCCAGTCCCAGCGAATGGGCCAGCGCAATGGTGGCAGCCACGATCACGGCATCGTCCGGATCGCTCTCGATATCTTTCACGAAGCCGCGGTCGATCTTGATGCGGTCCAGTTCAAACAGCTTCAGGTAGCTCAGCGACGAATAGCCGGTGCCGAAGTCGTCGATCGCCACCTTGATGCCGCGCGAACGGAGTTCGACCAGCAGCGCGCGGCTGCGCTCCGGGTCCTGCATCGCCGCCGATTCGGTGATCTCCAGTTCCAGCAAGGCCGGGTTGACGCCCTGGCTGTTCAGCAGGCGGTCCAGATGCGGCAGCAAGCCCGGGCCGTGGCACTGGCGCGCTGACAGGTTCACCGCCAGCCGCAGATGCGACAGCTCCGGCTGGCGCCACGAATCGAGCAGGCTGATGGCCCGCTGCAGCACCCAGTCGCCCAGCGGCAGGATCAGGCCGGACTCCTCGGCAATCGGGATGAAGCGGTCCGGCCCCACCATGCCCAGTTCGGGATGGTGCCAGCGCAGCAGTGCCTCGGCGCCGATGATGCGCTGGGTGGCCAGTTCGACTTGCGGCTGCAGGTACAGCTCGAATTCATTTTGCTCCAGCGCCTGCCACAAGCGGTTTTCCAGCATCAGGCGTTCGTGGGTGGCGGTGTTCATGTCTTCCGAGAAGAACTGGAAGTTGCCGCGCCCCTGGCTCTTGGCCGCGTACATGGCGGTGTCGGCGTGGCGCATCAGGGTGCCGGCATCTTCGCCGTCGTCGGGGAACATGGCCACGCCCACGCTGGCGCCGCTGTGCACGGTCTTGCCTTGCAGGTGGTAGGGCGCGGTCAGGGCGTCGACGATGCGCACCGCGATGTTGGACGCTTCGTCCGGCGTAATGGCGCCGTCGGTGACGACGATGAATTCGTCGCCGCCCAGGCGGGCAATGGTGTCGACTTCGCGCAGCAGTTCCTGCAGGCGCTGCGCCACCGCCACCAGCAGCAGGTCGCCGGTGGCGTGGCCGTGGGTGTCGTTGATTTTCTTGAAGTGGTCGAGGTCGATGAACAGCACGGCCGCCTTGCCGCCGCTGCGGCGCGTTTGCGCCAGCAATTGTTCCAGCCGCAGATTCAGCGACAGGCGGTTGGCCAGCCCGGTCAGGGTGTCGTGGTGCGCCAGGCGGTGGATGCGTTCCTGCGCCAGGTGTTGTTCGGTCAGGTCGTGCAGGATGGCGACGAACAGGTGTTCGTCCGGCAGCTCCACTTCCGACACCGACATCGCCAGCGGGAATTCGCTGCCGTCGCTGCGCCAGCCCGGCAGTTCGTATTCGTGGGTGACGCCGCAGGCGATCATGCGCAGCAGGCCGGCCGCATCGAGGCCCGCCGCTTCGCCGACGCCGACCGGGATCAGCTTGTCGAGCGGCAGCGCGGTCATCTTTTCCGGCGCGTAGCCGAACAGGCGGCCGGCGGCGGCGTTGGCCGACATCAGCACGCCGTTGCCGTCGATGGTGAGGATGGCGTCGGCCGCCTTGTTGAGGATGGCTTGCAGGCGCGCCTCGCGCTGGCGCAGGCGCGAGGTGGAATCTTTGACTTCGGCCTGGATGCGGGCGCGCTCGCCGGAGATCAGCATCATCAGCGTGCCCAGCAGGCCGGTCAGCAGCAGGCCGCAGGTCAGCACGGTCCAGCTTTGCCAGCCGCGCTGCTGCTGCAGGTAGGCCGGGGTCGGCGCCAGGGTCAGTTCGTAGATGCGGCCGCCGAAGTGCAGCTGGCGCTGGTAGTCGCCGGCGTGCACAGCGCGCTTCAGTGTGTCCTGCACCACGCGGCGCGGGCTGTCGTCGTCGGTGTCTTCAAAGCGCAGCAGGAAGTACGGGAACTCGGAACGCTTGAGCGCCTGGCTGAGGTAGGCCTCGAACTGCATGGCGATCAGCAGCGAGCCGACGGCCTGCCGGTGGTTGTTGGTCGGGTGTACGGTTTGCAGCAACAGCAAGCCGGTGCCGGGCAGGGTGCGGGCAAATTGCAGCGGCGCGGTGGCGGTCGGCTGGCCGGACTGGATGGCGCGCTCCAGCGCGTCGCGGCGGCGTTGCTCGGACATGAAATCCAGTCCCACGTAGTCGCGCGCCGCAGTCGGCTCGACAAAGGTGACGGCGAAGTAGCGGTCGCGCTGGGCGGCGGGGATCAGCGTCTTGCCGGGCTGGCCGATGTCGCGAATGCTGTAGTCGGGACTGACCTGCTGGCGCGCCCAGGCTTCAAACGCGGGACGTTCGCTGCGGGCCACCGGCATCAGCCAGCCCATCGACAGCAGCTCGGGACGCTGGTCGAGGTAGCCATGGGCCAGGTTGCTGAAATCGTCGGGGTTGATGCTGCGGCGCGGATCGTTGAGGGCCTTGGCCATCGCATAGATGAAACGCTCGTGCTCGCTGAACTGGGCTTGCAGCAAGTCGCCGGTCTGCTGCGCCTTGAGGCGGAAGGTTTGCAGCTGCTGGCTGTTTTCCCAGCGGTCGGCCTGCAGGTAGATGGCAATGAAGGCGGCGGCCGACAGCATCAGCGGCAAGCCCACCAGCGTGCGGCGGCGCGCCCACAGCGCGCGCGGGCGGCCGATCAGGATCCAGGTCAGCGGCGCCGCCAGCAGGATGCCGATGGTGTCGCCCATCCACCATGCCAGCCAGTCGTCGCCCACCGTGTCGCGCTGCAGGATGCCCAGCAACAGCATGCCGCCCACTGACACGGTGCTGGATACCACGGTCACGCCGGCGGCCAGCAGGATGAAGCGCACCACGTCGCGGCCGGAGCCGATGGCCTGGTCGATGTAGCGGCGGAACAGGGTGCTGCCGACCCACGCTTGCAGCGCGGCGCCCACGGCCGGCGCGCAGGCGCCGATCAGGGCCAGGCGGCTGATTCCGGTCGGGCTCAGCGCCGGCATCACCAGGTTCACCGCCAGCGAACCGAGCGCCACAGCCGGCAGCAGGCGGGCGCCGCCCACCACGCAGGCGGCCAGTGCAATACCAGCGGGAAGGAAGATGGGAGAGGCATACCCCGGGGGCAGCGCCAGTAGCAGGCCGAGGCGGCCAGCGAGGAAATATGCGGCCCACAGGCCCAGATTGGCAAGCAGGAGGGCAGGCCAGCGACCGCTTCGAGTATTCAAACGCAAGGCTCCGAGAGTTTCATTTGATCAACTGATTGTATAGGAAATTGTTCATCGTAAAAACAACACTTGCACAATTGCAGTTGGTGCGTTTAAAATCTCGCCCCGAAGCAGACGAACTGTCAACGCTACATCGACAAGATGAAAATAGAGTTGACAGCTACGAAAAATTGCTTCATACTCTGCGGTTCCTCGCGGAGGGGTGGCCGAGTGGTTAAAGGCGACGGACTGTAAATCCGTTCTCTATGAGTACGCTGGTTCGAATCCAGCCCCCTCCACCAAGTTTTTGCAAGAAGACTGAGTGGCGCAGTAAATGAATTGAATTGAACCAATACCTCGCGGGTGTAGCTCAATGGTAGAGCTGAAGCCTTCCAAGCTTATGACGAGGGTTCGATTCCCTTCACCCGCTCCAGTGTTGTTGCAATCCGATGCGCAAGCATCAAAGGTAGTACCCAATAAGCCCTTGTAGCTCAGTGGTAGAGCACTCCCTTGGTAAGGGAGAGGCCACGTGTTCAATCCACGTCAAGGGCACCAGAATACGCAATACGGCAGTACGGCAGCACTATCAAAGACAGTTGGGCAGGGTTCCCTGCCAATCACACCAAATCGTTAGGAGTCTAAAATGGCAAAAGAGAAATTCGAGCGGACCAAGCCGCACGTTAACGTCGGCACCATCGGCCACGTCGACCACGGCAAGACCACCCTGACCGCTGCGATCGCAACCGTCCTGTCGAAAAAATTCGGCGGCGAAGCTAAAGCATACGACCAGATCGATGCTGCCCCAGAAGAAAAAGCACGCGGCATTACCATCAACACCGCGCACGTTGAATACGAAACCGCTGG